>ENA-UOJQ01000060-UOJQ01000060.1-human-gut-metagenome-genome-assembly--contig:-P63-NODE-60-length-144015-cov-82.993769_pt1 | contig 144015 bp, 105 predicted proteins | sample MGYA00242352_ERZ723899 | MGnify/ENA metagenome assembly ERZ723899
TGGAACCATATAAACAACTGTACTACAATATTTTAATTTATAGAACTCCTCTTAATCTAAAAGCTTTAAAATTTAATGATGCTATAAGGATTCCTATTATTTGTGGTCCTAATATTTGCTTTAATAATATAGAAAAGAATAGAATACATTTTGTAAATGGTGTATCATTTAAAAAATTGTTATAGGAAGAACACAAGGTTCATTTAAGGCTGGATACAGACAAAGAACTTACGTAAATATAGGAAAAAATGCTAACATAATGATAAATGATACATTTGATTTACCTTGCGGATCCACATTAAATATTAACGGAAAATTAATAATTGGAAAATCCTTTAAGCCAAATTGTTTTCTCACAATTTCATGCGAAAAAGAAATTGTAATAGGAAATAATTGTAATATTGGTTGGAATACTACAATTATAGATGGAGATGGTCATCCTTTATGTAATTTAGATAATCCTTTAATAGAAATAAATAAACCTAGGTCTGTATATATTGGTGATAAATGTTGGATCTCATCTCATGTTTCCATTTTAAAAGGAGTAAGTCTAGCTAATAATAGCATAATTCCTTATGGTTCTATAATAACAAAATCTTGCAATCAACCATATGTTATTTTTGGTGGTATTCCTAATAGAATAATTAAAAATAATGTAGCAAGAATGGATTTTATTGAGAATTAATAATATGATATATAATATAGCTATATTACTTACTTGTTACAATAGAAAACAAGTAACTTTAGAATGTTTAAAAAGAATTTTTGAACAGAATATTTCTATAGATATGGATGTATTTCTTTGTGATGATGGTTCTACTGATGGAACTTATGAATCTGTGAAAGAAAAATATCCTACCATACATGTCTTTAAAGGAACAGGAAATCTGTTTTGGAATAGAGGAATGCTTGCGGCATGGCAAGAAGCATGTAGGGTTAAAGAGTATGATGCATATATTTGGTTAAATGATGATGTGTTTTTATATGAGAACGCAATGTCCGAATTAATTGAATGTTCTACTATGTGCAAAGATACAAGTATTATATGTGGTGCATTTTGTTCTGATTCAGGAGAGTTTAGTTATGGTGGAAGAATAAAAGATGGAACGCCAATAATTCCTAATAGTACACTGCAAAATGTATATTGGTTAAATGGAAATTGTGTACTTATACCAAAAGCCATTGTGAATAAAATCGGTTTGCTAGATAAAATGTTTCAGCATCATTTAGGTGATTTTGATTATGGATTGAGAGCACAAGAAGCTGGTTTTAACATTGTAACGACAAAAAGGTATCTTGGAATATGTACTCCTAATCTTATAAAAAATAATAGATCGAGAAAAGACGGACTTACAATAATAAAACGATTCCAAAGATTGTATTCACCATTAGGGGATAATCCTTTTATTCAATTTAGATATACATTGAGACATTTTGGTATAGTAAAAGCAATTAAGATTTTTATCTCATTGCACGTCAATAATTTATTAAGTGACAATTTATACTATTGGAAAAAGTCTCACACAAATAAAATATAATAATGAATAATATTAATAAGCCTAAGGTTTCTATTATTATACCAACGTATAATGTTGAATCTTTTTTATTACAATGTTTAACTTCTATTGCAGAACAAACGTATAAGAACATTGAATGCATAATCATTATAGATGGAGCAACAGATCAATCTTTCGATATAGCTAAAAGTTTTTGTGAAAAGGATAATAGGTTCAGCGTATATTGGCAAGAAAATGCTGGTAGTGGACCAGCAAGAAATAATGGTATAAAAAGATCTAGTGGTGAATTTGTAATGTTTGTTGACCCTGATGATTGGTGTAGACCTGATTATGTCGAAAATATGCTGAGATTACAGCAGGAAGGAAATTATGACATGGTTATAACAGGTGCAACCAAAGTCTTTTTTAATAATGGTGAGATAAAGAAGTCATTAGTTAGACGTTATACCAATGCAAGATATATTGGATATGAGCAATTGCATAAGAATTATGCATCCCTTTTTTCAGAGGGATATGTACATGGTCCGCATTGTAAAATTTTTAAAAGTAGTCTTATAAAAGACTACAATATCGTTTTCCCAGATTTAAGACGTTCTCAGGACATAGTATTTAATTATAGATATTATGATTATGCACAAAGTGTGCTTATTAGTGATTACGTTGGCTATATGTATCGTGTTATTAAAAAGGAAAGAACAAAGAGGTTGAAACCTGATTATTATATAACTATTGGCATTATATATAATGATTTAATAGCATTACATAAAAAGTGGGGGACGCACTTAAATAAACGGGTTATTTCCACTACTATATTTGGTTTTATATACGCACTTTTAGAGTCGAATATATTAAAAGGTTTGTCAATTAATTATATCGTAAACGACAATGTAATTAAAGAGATAATATTAAATGCAAGACCTCAGAAAATACATTTGTCAATTGTACGTTTTTTACTTTTAAATAATCATTACAAAATATCCGTAATGATTATAAAACTTATATTAAATATTAAATTAATTAAGTAAGTGTTGAATATTATTTTATTAAAAACTTTCAACCATAGGTGTGTTTGCACAATATGATCCTATTTATTATTTGTGAACACTACTTGGCATTTTTCTATTCACATATATAAATTTGTATATTCTTACTTAATGAACCAATATGTGGTTATAGTTCATAAGATACATTAAGGTTTGATAGATTAATAGTTAAGTTTTGTATTTGTGAATATTGAGTGCAGTAATTTGGAAATAAACATTTTTGTATATAATGACTTCTATATTTTTTGCAAGCTTAAATGATTGCATCTGTATATGGATAATACATGATATTGAATATGTGAAATAAAAACTTTGGCCTGAAGGTTATAGTTTTTACCAACTATGTAAAATTGATAGTTGTTCATAAAATATTAAGTAAAGAATGAAAATTGTATATTGCTTATTGGAAATAAATACTCCTGGAGGTATAGGGCGAATAGCGACAATAAAAGCGAATTATTTATCAAATATAGGACACAAAGTATATATTATAACTACAGATCAAAACAATAAGCCTATTTATTATAATATTAATAAAAATGTGTCTTGTATTGATTTTAATATCAATATAAAACAAATTAATAAGAATAATCCGATAAAATGGTATTGGCAGAGATCAAAACAAATCAGCGAATATCATAAAAAGTTAGAAAAATTCCTATGTAACTTAAAGCCGGATGTTGTTATTTCTACCTTTTCTTGTGATGTTAATTTTTTATACAAAATAAATGATGGTAGTAAAAAAATATTAGAATGTCATTTCAATCGTGAGCAATACAATATAATGGCAAAAGTATATAACGAATCCATTATAAAAAAAATATTATCACGATACAAAACTTGGCAAAATGAACAACTAGCAAAAAAATATAATGCATTCATAACATTAACAAAAGAAGATTACAATCTATGGCCTGCAAATACAAATAAGCACATTATTCCTAACATATGCTCTTTTAAGAATCTTAATTATAATTTTAATAGGAAAAAAGAAGCAATAGCTGTAGGCCATTTTAATGCTCAAAAATCTTTTGACAAATTAATAAAGATATGGACACATATAACGAATAAATATCCAGATTGGATTTTAAACATATATGGAGAAGGTGAAGATGAAACATTATATAGGAATCTTATTTCTACAAATAACTTAGAGAAAAATGTATTTATACATAAGCCAACAAGTCACATAAGAGAAAAATATGAAACGGCTTCGTTCCTATGCATGACATCAACTTATGAGGGATTACCAATGGTTTTGCTGGAAGCTATGTCTTGTGGTACTCCATGTATTGCTTATACATGCAAATGTGGACCTAAAGATGTTATAAAAGATGGTAAAACAGGATTTTTGATAGATGAAGATGATGAAGATTTATTTATTAAAAGAATAAGTTCTTTAATTGAAAATGAAAATGCAAGAAAAGAAATGATTACTTCTTCTTATGAAGAAGCAAAAAATTATTCAGAAGAAGTTATAATGCAAAAATGGATAAAACTCTTTGAGCAATTAAGAAATGAATAATATTATTGATAATCTAAAATTAAAAATTGATAAAAGCCTTTCAAATATCCTATTAAAGAAATGCTTATTATTAGATGCACCATTTCATGAAAATGTTGGAGATATTCTGATTTATGAAGGAGAGATGTCCTTATTTAAAAAATACAATATTGATTTGGTGGGGACATTTTCATACAAGACATTTACTCATATAAAAATAGATACAGATACGTTTATTGCTATACATGGTGGCGGTAATATGGGTGATATATATCCTGAACATTTAAAATTCCTTGAATCAATTCTTTTATTATATCCAAACAATAGGATAATAGTATTCCCTCAAACATTCTATTTTCAAAATAAAGATGAAGAAAATCGTATTTTAAGTAATTTATCTAGATTTGAAAATCTCTATATTTGTTCAAGGGATACTCGTAGTTATAATATAGTTTCAAAATATTTTAAGAACCCTGGACAATCTCTATTAGTTCCAGACATGGCTTTTTTCATTGATCGAAATGAATTATTAAAATCTGTAGAAACAACAACAAAAAAAGTATTATTTATAAAACGTGTTGATGCCGAACAAACAAACAGGAATAATATAACTAATAACATTTCTGTAAATATAAGTGATTGGCCTAGTTTTCAACATAGTATAAAAAAAGCTTCATTGATTGCTAAAATACTGAATAATTTATATGATAAATTAGAAATAAAAATAATTAGACATCTAATTAATATAGTATGGAATAAATATTTTCCTATTCATTGTCGCTTGATGGTTGAAGAAGGAGTAAAATTTATATCACCATATGAAACAATTCACACAACAAGACTACACGGAGCAATACTTTCTATATTATTGGATAAGGATGTATACATATATGATAATTCGTATGGAAAAAATTTCTATTTTTATGATACATGGTTAAAAAATAATTCATCTATTCATTTTGTTAGAAATTAAATAGTATAATTAATAAAATGAAAATCTTACTTTCCAATAAATTCTATTACCGCCGTGGCGGTGATTGCATATACATGCTCAACTTAGAGCAACTGTTAAAGCCGCATGGACATGAAGTGGCAGTGTTTGCGATGGACTATCCGGAAAATATAAGTACGCCATGGAGCAAATATTTTCCGCAGAACATGAGTAAGCTGATGGCATTTACACGTCCGTTCGGCTCTAACGAGGTGAAGATGAAGTTTAACAGGCTGCTGGATGACTTTAAACCGGACGTGGTGCATCTTAACAACATACACACACAGCTGTCGCCAGTGATGGCGGAACTGGCGCATAAGCGGGGAATAAAGGTGGCATGGACTCTGCACGACTATAAACTGCTGTGCCCCAGATACGACTGCCTGCGCAACGGCACCGATATATGTGAGCTGTGCTTCAACGGCGACAAGAGTAACTGCAAGACGTATAAGTGCATGAAAGGCTCTGCACTGGCATCGATGATAGGATATAAAGAGGCCGTAACCTGGAACAGGGAGCGGCTGGAAGCCTGCACGGATGTGTTTGTATGTCCGAGCCAGTTTATGGCAGAGAAAATGGCACAGGGAGGATTTGACAAGAAGAAGCTGATGACACTGTGCAACTTTATTGACGTGGACAAATGCAAGAAAGACGAATACGGCAAGGAAGACTATTATTGCTACGTGGGACGACTGAGCCACGAAAAGGGCGTGAACACGCTGATAGAGGCAGCAAAGAACCTGCCGTATAAGCTAAAAGTGATTGGAGGAGGACCGCTTGAAGAAGATTTAAAAATTAAAAGTGAAAAATTAAAAGCAAATGTTGAGTTCCTGGGCTATAAGCAGTGGGACGAGATAAAGAGCATTGTGGGTAAGGCGCGCTTCACGGTGATATCGTCAGAATGGTATGAGAACAACCCGCTGTCGGTGATTGAGGCGCAATGTCTAGGTACGCCGGTGCTGGGCGCATGTATAGGCGGAATACCTGAACTGATAGAAAACGGCGTAACAGGCATGACCTTTGAAAGCCGCAGCGTGGATGACCTGACAAACAAGATTGAAGCCATGTGGCAACATACATTCGACTATAAAGATATAGCTCTGACTTCACAAAAGAGATATAACAGCGAAAGCTATTATGAGAGGATAATGGAGGTATATAAGTGAATAGTGAAGAACGAAGAGTGAAGAAACAAAGTTCGACGTTAGTCAATCCAATAGCCAACGTAGTGCTTGCGACAAGAATCCACAAGAGTAATGTACCGGCGGATCTGCGCTCCGCCGGAATTTGGTATTAGGAACCAACGGTCAGCGTTAGCTAATTTCAATCCGCTTAAAATACCGCTAATTTAAGTGAAAAATGAAAAGTTAAAAATCCAATAGCCAATGTTAGCATAAAATTGTGATATAATGTGAAATAGAAAGTTAGCGGATGGAAAATTAGCTAACGCTGAACTTTGTTTCTTATACTTCTTACCGGCGGATTGAAAATCCCCCGGAACATTACCCAACGTAGTGCGTCTTACGAAAGTGAAAAGTTAAAAGTGAAAAACGTAAAATCCAATAGTCTTGTGGCTTCTACTTATAAGCACTACGTTTGCACATGGATTTTTCACTCTTCCCTCTTTGTTCTTCACTTAAATATGCTTCTAGCCAACTTGTTGGCGATGACTTCTTTAACTACTTTAACTACAAATACTAATACAGAAATAGTCTTATAATTCTGCATCTTATTTAAATACAATATAAAGTAAAAAGATTATGGCAAACATGAATGTGCCGCGTCCTACAGACGCAAGTATTATTCTGACGTATCGCTGCCCGATGCGTTGCGTGATGTGTAACATTTGGAAAAATCCTACTGATAAGAAAGAGGAATTAAAAGCCTCTGACCTTCGTTCGCTTCCCAAATTAAAATTCATAAACCTGACAGGTGGTGAACCTTTCATCCGTGAAGACCTGGATGAAATAGTTGAAGAGTGCTATAAGCATACTGACCGCATTGTGATATCTACGTCGGGATGGTTTCAGGATAGGGTAATAGCTTTGGCTAAAAAATTTCCTAACATCGGTATTCGCATATCTATTGAAGGACTTGCAGAAAAGAATGATGAGCTTAGAGGCCGTCAGGGAACTTTTGACAAAGCTATCAAGACATTAAAGACTCTTCAGAGTATGGGTTTGAAGGATATTGGCTTTGGCTGTACTGTGAGCAACTATAACTCTGGAGACATGCTCAAATTATATCAGCTATCTCTGTCAATGGGACTGGAGTTTGCAACTGCTGCTTTCCACAATTCTTATTATTTCCATAAGGGGGATAACAAGATTACAAACCATGACGAGGTGTGCGGAAACTTCAGAAAACTCATCGACTGGCAGCTGAAGGAGAAGAGCCCGAAGAGCTGGTTCCGTGCATGGTTTAACATGGGACTGATAAACTATATTGAAGGTAACCGCCGCATGCTGCCATGTGAGGCTGGTACGGCTAACTTCTTTATTGACCCGTGGGGAGAGGTGATGCCGTGTAACGGACTGGAGACAAGAATGGACGACAAGAACGCCGATAACAAGACAAAGCTGGACGGCGACGACATGACTGTGGCAGAGTATAACGAGAAACTGGCTGCAGATCCTAACAACGTGTCGAACGACAAACTGAAACCGGCAGGAAGCGACACTCCGAAGAGCTGGAGCATGGGCAACATACATGATGCCGACTTTATGACTATATGGAACAGCGAACAGGCTGCCAGAGTGCGTGCAAAGGTGCGCAAATGCCCGAAGAACTGCTGGATGGTAGGAACGGCAAGTCCTGTGATGCACAAATATATAAAGTATCCGCTGAAGTGGGCTTTGAAGAACAAGCTACGCTCAATGCAAGGCAAACCTGCATGCTTAGACTTTAAATACTGCGAAGTAGGACAAGACCCGCAACAGGGAGACTTGAACTTTGACAGATAATAATTTAAGTGAAGAGCGTGTTTAAGTGAAGAACGAAGAGTGAAGAGTGAAAAATCCATATGCTTTGTTTGTAGAAATATGAAAGTAGCACCACTTCGGGTGCCTGTTTCGCATTAAGACGTTAGCCGTGGGTAGTAACCCACGGTTATAAAAGTGCAGCCTTTCAGGCTTTCTCATTAATGGAAACTAAAAAGTAAAGGTTAAATATTCATTCTATCAAAAGCGATTCTTTGCCAAAACGATTGCCTTTGGATTTTTCACTTTTCACTTTTTGTTTTTTACTATCGTAATAACTTATTTGATCCTTCTACCTTTTATCAACAGCCAAAGGGCGGAGAGGCACGAAAGAAGAATTATGCCGGCGTGTTGGGCTGATTCTTTTATATTGAGAAAAAACTTTGACATGGACTTTTGCTTATGACGAGGCAAAAGTAATGATTTATTTTTAATCCGGAAAATTTTATGAAAATTGTTGTTACTGATACCCGTGGCATTTCTAATGTCATATAAATATTGTTTCATCGTATTATAAATATAATAAACAAAGCCAATCATGATTTTTAATTCGTTTAATTTCCTAATTATTTTCCCGTTTTTATTCTTGCTATATTATTTAATTCCTGAAAGGAAACAATCATTGAGGAATATTTATTTGCTTCTTGTAAGCTATTTATTGTATATGAATTTTAAGCCGGTATATGCTATTATCTTATTTGGCATTACAGCAATTACTTTCTATACAGCTAAAATAATTGAAAAGAATAAAACAAGACGGAATAAATATATTTTATACTTAGGCGTATTAGTAACATTATTACCACTTCTTATATTTAAATATTATAATTTCATCAATGATTCATGCTTTGAATTATTGAATACATTAGGACTTAGATTTAAATTGCCAGGTCTAAATTGGGCGATACCTGTTGGAATATACTTTTTTACGTTCCAAGCATTAAGTTATTTATGGGATGTATACTATGGAAAGATAAAAACAGAACATAACTTTTTAGATTATGCACTATATGTGTCATTTTTTCCGTCAATTGTTTCAGGACCTATAAATAAAGCCGGTCTTGTATTGCCTCAAATAAAAAAACTTCGTCCATATTTTGATTATTCGAAAGCAGTAGGAGGACTGAAAATGTTATTATGGGGCATGTTTATGAAAGTTGTTATTGCAGATCGTGTTGCCCTATATGTAGACACTGTATTTTCCAGATACGAAAATTACTCAGGGTTTAGTTGTTTTGTTGCATCACTATTGTATTCGGTACAGATTTACGCGGACTTTGCCGGATACTCACTTATGGCTATCGGAGTAGGAAAAATATTTGGCTTTGAACTTACAGAAAATTTCAGAAGACCTTACTTGTCATATAGCGTTACGGACTTTTGGCGTAGATGGCACATATCTTTGTCTACATGGCTAAAAGACTACATCTATATACCATTAGGGGGGAGCCGCTGTTCTAAATTAAGAAATTATTGGAATATAATAATAACATTCCTTGTAAGCGGAATATGGCATGGAGCCAACTGGACTTTTATCATTTGGGGATTGTGGCATGGAATTTTTCAAGTAGTAGAAAAAACACTAAATCAACAAAAGTGTAGATATGGTAAATTCGGAAAGACGATAAAAATTTTAATAACGTTTCTATTAGTCAACTTTGCATGGATATTCTTCAGAATGCCTACAATTACAGATGCATGCGGTGTATTTAAACGTATATTTGACATATCTGTATGGGGAAATTTATATTTACCTGAGAAGACAAATACTTTATTCATTGTTATGGGTGTCGTAATATTAATATGCAAAGATTTAGCAGACGAATATTGTCAAAATGGATTAAGGCTTATTTCAAATAAAAATATGATGATACGCTGGTGTACATATATTTCTTTAATGATACTAATTTTATTGTCAGGCGTATTTGATGCAGGACAATTTATTTATGCTAATTTTTAATACGATAGCCATGAAGAAATTTATATCTAAAATAGTCATTTTCTTTGCTTGTATATTAGTTATTGATTTTATAGCGGGTGTGTTATTCCCATTTTTGGTTGATAAAGCTAAAGGAGGTGATAATTTGCGAAACAACTATATTTGTAATGATACAAAAGAAGATATCCTCGTTTTTGGCTCTTCAAGAGCCATACATCACTATAATCCCAATATTATAAGCGACTCTCTAAAAATGGCATGCTATAACTGCGGACAAGATGGCAACGGAATAATATTAAATTATGCAAGATACAATCTTATACTGCAACGTTATACACCAAAAATAATTATTTATGATATAATACCAGGATTCGATTTACTTGCCGGTGACGACAATCATAAATATTTAAAATGGCTAAAAGCATACTATGATAGAGAGGGTATTCCACAGATTTTTGAATCTGTAGATAAGACTGAAAGAATTAAAATGATGTTTAATTTATACAGATATAACTCTAGTTTCGTACAAATAGTCAGTGACTGTATACGTCCACAACAATCATCAGGAGAAAAAGGATTCAGACCATTATTTGGAGAAATGGACCGTATGAAAATATCAAAGAAAAAAGATATTGATAATGATGTGAAATATGATAGTCTGAAACTTACATATATGAATAAATTTATCAATGCAAATAAAAATGTAAAAGTGATCTTTGTAATATCACCAACATGGAACGGCATGGATTCATCTCAATATTACCCTATACAAAAGATATGTGAGCAAAAAGGATTATTATTTATCAACTTTGCAAATGATCAGAAATATATGTACAACTACAAATATTTCAAAGACGGAGCACATCTGAATGCAGTTGGGGCTGATGAATTTACTAAAGACTTAATAAAAACTTTGAGAAGTAAGGGGATTTAATATAATTATTAACCAAACTTTATTATGAAAATAGTTGTTACCGGTACCCGTGGCATTCCTAATGTCATGGGCGGAGTGGAGACGCACTGCGAGGAACTGTTTCCGAGAATTGCAGCCATGGGCGAAGACGTAACGGTGATAAGGCGTAAAAGCTACGTCAGCGACGGTCTGAAAGAATGGAAAGGCGTAAAGCTGGTGGACATTGAGACACCGAAAAAGAAGTCGTTTGAAGCCATTATACATACGTACAGAGCCATAAACAAGGCGAAGAAACTGGGGGCAGACATACTGCACATACACGCCATAGGGCCGGCTCTGCTGGTGCCATACGCCAAGATGCTGGGCATGAAGGTGGTGTTTACGCATCACGGTCCTGACTACGACAGGGACAAATGGGGCAGGGCTGCCAAAGCGGTGCTGAAGCTGGGTGAGCGCATGGGGTGTATGTTTGCTGACGACGTAATAGTGATTAGCGACGTGATACGCAACCTGATTAAGGAGAAATACGGACGTACAAAGAACGTGCATCTGATATATAACGGCGTGTCGGAGCCTGAGGTATGCGACTATCTCGAGTATTTTGAGGAACTGGGTATCAGGAAGGGACGCTACATATTGGGCATGTGCCGCTTTGTGCCGGAAAAGAACCTGCACCATCTGGTGGAAGCGTTCGGGAGAATTAAGAACGAAAAATTAAAAAGTAAAGACGGCGGCGACGATGACATAAAGCTGGTGCTGGCTGGTGACACGGACTTTGAGGACGACTACTCAAGGGGACTGAAAGAGATGGCGAGGAAGAACGGCGTGGTGCTGACGGGATTTGTGAAGGGCCGTAAGCTGCACTCGCTGCTGACTAACTGCATGTGCTACTGTCTGCCGTCGAGTCATGAGGGCCTGCCGATAGCGTTGCTTGAAGCCATGAGCTACGGCGTGAAGGTGATAGTGAGCGACATACCGGCAAACCTGGAGGTGGGCCTTGACAAAGAAGACTACTTCCCTGTGGGCAACGTGGACGAGCTGGCGAAGAAACTGAAAGAGGTGATAAGCCGTGAGCCACAGCACATAGACTACGACATGGCAAAGTATGATTGGGACAAGATAGCGAAGGAGGTAAGAGGGGTATATTGTAATTTGGAGTTAAAGTAGTTATAGTAGTTATCGCTCACTAAGGTGAGCTAGGAGTTAGAGTCAAATGCTAACGTAGTGCTTGTGACAATAACCAACAAGGCTATTGTGCCGGCGGATCTGCGCTCCGCCGGAAGTGAGTATAAGGATTTATTTAATCCGATTACTTCCTATTTCGTTTCTAGGTAGTTAAAGTAGTTAGAGTAGTTATCACTAACGGAGTTGGCTAGGAGTTAGAGCCATATGCTAACGTAGTGCGTGCGATAATAATACGCAACGCACATGTAGTAGCTCCATAGACCATAAGGCTGTTAATACAGTCTTATGCTTACAACATTTATGCATAAAGAGGTCATGCCATTATTCCTGACGGGGTAGTGGCATGACCTCTTTTGCGTTGTATGGCTGAGTGTCGAAATGGCACATGTCATTTGGAGTTAAAGTAGTTATAGTAGTTATCGCTCACCTGGGTGAGCTAGTAGTTAGAGTCATATGCCATGTTGATTCTTATCGCAAGAACTACGTTGGCAATTGGATTTTTCGTTTTTCACTTTTCGTTTTTCACTTTTCGTTTTTCACTTTTCGTTTTTCACTTTTCATTTTTCACTTTCGTAAGACGCACTACGTTTGCTATTGTGCCGGCGGATCTGCGCTCCGCCGGAATTGAATATCAGGATCTCCTGATCCGATTAAAATACCACTTGTTTAAGTGAAGAACGAAGAGCAGGCGCTGAGCGCAAGCAGGCTTGCGCAATTAAAAATGAAAAGTTAAGAGTGAAAAGTCCATGTGATTTGTTGGTATTATCATTTGGAGTTAAAGTAGTTATCGCTCACCTGGGTGAGCTAGTAGTTAGAGTCATATGCCATGTTGATTCTTATCGTAAGAACTACGTTGGCAATTGGATTTTTCGTTTTTCACTTTTCATTATTCACTTAAACAATCACTATGTTTGCATTTATTTCGTGCAAGTTTAATGGAATTCTGCATTAATTTCATGCAATTTTGGCAGAATTCTGCATTTATTTTGTGCAATTCCTGTAAAATACAGTATATTTGTCATGATATAAAATAGGATGGGTATGGAAAGGCTGTATGAATTTTTCTATAGAAAACTGAAAAATACTCCGGTGGAGTTTTTCAGATATAAATATAACCAGATAAAATGGGAAAGTAGAGCTTTCGGACTTGTCGGCCCACGAGGCGTAGGCAAGTCTACTATGCTGCTGCAATATATCAAACAGAATTTGGACACAAAAGATACGCTGTATGTATCGGCTGACAATCTTTATTTTGCAGAACACAAACTTGTTGACCTGGCTGACCGTTTTGTAAAGATGGGAGGCAAACACCTGTTTATCGACGAGATTCACAAATATGAAGGATGGTCGAGAGAGCTGAAACAGATTTATGACAGTTATGACGACTTGCAGATTGTGATCTCCGGCTCTTCGATACTTGACATTTATAAGGGCATGGCAGATCTTAGCAGACGTATGCCTATTTATGAGATGCAGGGGTTGTCGTTCAGAGAATATTTGCGCCTATTTCATAGTATAGACGTACCAGTTTACAGTCTGAAAGACATACTTACGCACAAAGCAGTGATTAGTGGTGTAGAACATCCCCTTCCACTTTTTCATGATTATCTTAAAAGAGGCTATTATCCGTTCGGACGCGACGCTGAATTTGAAATTGAGCTGATGCAGGTGATAAACCAGACGATGGAAATAGACATACCAATGCACATAAAGACCAACATATCTGTGGGCAGAAAACTGAAGAGTCTGATAATGGTTGTATCTAAAAGTGTTCCTTTTAAGCCTGTGATGCAGAAACTGGCTGATGTTACGGGTATCAGCAGAAATGACATTCCTGACTATCTGATATACATGGAACGTGCCGGAATGATAAGTCAGTTGCGTAATGCAACCGGAGGACTGAGAGGCCTAGGCAAAGTGGAGAAACTGTATCTAGACAACACGAACCTGATTTATACCCTTGCACCGGAACGTGCTGATATAGGAAACGTAAGAGAGACGTTCTTTATGAACCAGACGAGGGTATGTAACGACGTGAGAAGTTCTGACATCTCAGATTTTGAGATAGACGGCAAGGTGTTTGAAATTGGAGGACGGAAAAAAGGACAAAAACAGATAGAAAGTGCAGACGACGGCTACATCGTGAAAGACGATATTGAAAGCGGATACGCAAACGTGATACCTCTCTGGGCTTTCGGACTTAACTACTAATGGTAATTCACAATTAGCTTGCGCTGAACTGCGTTAGGTTGGCGATTCGGTCGCGCTATGAACGATAGCCACAAGACTAGTGGATTGTTTCCCTAGTGGCGCAATGTAGGGACGTACCCCAGGTGCGTCCACCTTTCATTTAGTATTTTGTCATGTCGTAAATCGTTGAAATACAGGGTTTTATCAGTTGGACGCACCTGGGGTACGTCCCTACAATCAACCCTGAGTAATGCTGTTTAATTTTTACTTGTGCTTACAGCCTGCTCTTCACTTAAATAAGCACTACGTTTGCAATTGACTTTAACGCCTACAAAAAATCCATAATGCACATGAATTTTTACTTTTTAATTTTTCATTTTCGTGCGAAACAATTCGCACGAACTGCGGTTCGGAAAAGTCAAAAATAAAAACTGCGTTTTTTATTTGTCTTTTCACTCGCCTTGTTCTATCTTTGAATAAGATAGGAGGCGGCTCGGCAATAAAAATAAAAAAATATGTTTTTTCATTTTGTATTGCTCTCGCCTTTCACTATCTTTGCAGAAAAATACTGTGATGCAGAATACGGAAATTTTAAGTATTAAGAATTTCGGTCCTATAAATAATGCTGTCGTAAGAATTAGTAAGATTACTGTCATGATTGGCGAACAGGGCGCCGGAAAGAGTTGCGTGGCTAAGCTCTATTCTCTTTTTTCATGGCTTGAAAAAGCGCTGATGAGACATGTTCTTACTGAACGCTACGTTACGCAGTATTCGAGATTCAGAAAGACGTATGCTGCATATAATGGTATTAACGGATACTTTAGGCCTGATACGGAGTTGAGGTTCGACGGCTTTCACTATTCGTTTGTTTATGAGAATGAAAAATTATCTATAATAGAAAATAATCAAGATGGCAATTTGTTTAATATTGCCAAAGTGATGTATGTGCCGGCTGAACGTAACGTATTGGGAAGTGTTGAGCATCCAACAAGATTGCGTGAACTGAGCGATCCGATGATGACATTTCTTGATGAATATGATAAAGCCAAAAACGATATAAAAAGCGGATATAAAATGCCATTCGGCGAGGTGGATTTTGAGTATGACAAACTGAACGACATACCCAAACTTAAACATAAGAACTATGAAATAAAACTGTCGGAAGCGTCAAGCGGATTTCAGTCAGCATTGCCTTTACTGCTTGTATCAGAAAATCTGTCGAACATTGTACGTGACAATTCGGCAAAGGCTGAACTGTCGGACAAGGAACGCAAGGCGTTGCAAAAAGAGGTGAATCTGATATTAAGCGACAATACGCTGAGCGATGACGTGAAAATGGCGTCATTGAGAATGGTGTCGTCAAAGTATAGATATTCCCGCTTTGTAAACGTTGTAGAAGAGATGGAACTTAATCTGTTTCCAGACTCTCAAAAAAATGTGCTGTACGAACTGGTGGCTGATGCATATAAACTGAATGAAAACAGACTGGTGATGACAACGCACAGTCCTTATGTGATAAACTATCTTACGTTGTCTGTTAAAGCTAAGCAACTGGCAAAACGTGCGGAAGGATTGGAAGATATACTGGAACGTATCTATGATGTTGTACCAATGTCAGGAATGATTAATGCTGACGACCTGATTATATATGAATTGCATGACGGCACCGTTGAACAACTGAAAGATTATGAGGGGCTGCCTTCTGACGACAATTATCTTAACATCAAACTGAGAGATACTAATAGCGTTTTTGACGACTTATTGGAGATTGAGGAGGACTTGGACAGCTATGATGAAAGAAAGAGTGATTGATTTCTTTAAGGATGAAATGCCTGTTGGAGATGCTTTATTCGGAATATGTGATGATGAGGATGAAGCAGCAAAGACTCCGGCTTATGTGGATGCCGACGCAAAAAATAAAGAAGAATGGACAGCCGTAGTAACTAACAGGTCTGGAAAGATAATCTCGTTTATAGCCGTAGATAACAAGATAGAGATAAGGCGTGAAAACGGACAAATGGAGAACCGCTGCGATGCCATGCTGCACAATGATGAATATATTATATTCATAGAACTGAAGGATCAGAACAAGGACTGGATTAAACATGCCGTAGAAGATCAGTTGGCAACAACCATCAATGTATTTAAACAGTGGCATGACATTTCTTTATTCAAGCATAAACTGGCTTATGCCTGCAACAAACGTCACAGGAGATTTGCATTCAGTAATAAAGAAGATATGCAACGTTTCCGCAATCAGCATGGCGTAAGACTGAATATAGGATGCGATATAATGATAAAATAACTATCGTTTTAGGCGGATTATAATTCATACTTTGTTAATTGTGTTTTGTTTCTATTGTGCTTATTTAAGTGAATGGCAGTTTATTGCTATAGCACGGCATTTGGATTGACTAACGTCGAACTTTGTTTTTTCACTGTTCACTCTTAACTTTTCATTTCCATCAGGCGCTGTTTAATTTTAACTTTTTAATTTTTCATTTTCGTGCGAAACAATTCGCACGAACTGCGGCTCGGCAATAAAAATAAAAAAATTATGTTTTTTCATTTTGTATTGCTCTCACCTTTCACTATCTTTGCATTTCTGTAATGTCCGGATAAGTTTTCGGGACTGTTAATAAATTGTTTTGGCACTATGAAAGAAATGTATTATGTATTCTGCAACCAGACATTGGTGACTGATGGGCAAGCCGGCAAAGGACGGCGGGCGTGGTGTGTGCTGAGACTTATCGCGGATGTACTGTGTGGCATCGTTAGGCCCGATAGTGTTGACTGCATGAAGGGCGGATGGCGCGTTGATATGGCGACAAGGCTCGCCGTAAGATTGAACAGAAATACTAACAATTAAATAACTAAACCATGCTTTATCCATTATTATTTAGAAACAACTTCTTTTCGAAAATATGGGGCGGAAGCCTGCTGAAGAAACTTAAGGGCATAGAAGACAATGACCCTACGCCTATAGGCGAGAGCTGGGAGATAAGTGCCGTGCCGGGCAAGGAGTCGGTAGTGGGCAACGGTTCGCTGCAGGGACGCAAGCTTAACGAACTTGTGACGGAATATAAGGAAGAGCTGATAGGACGCACGGTGTATGACATGTACGGCGAGACGTTTCCGCTGCTGATAAAGTTTATCGACGCTGCGAAGGACCTGTCGATACAGGTGCATCCCAACGACGAGATGGCCAAGAAATATCACGACTCGTTCGGCAAGACGGAGATGTGGTATATTATGGACACAAAGCCGGGAGCTAAGCTCTACAGCGGCTTTAAGAGTCTGATATCGAAATATGAATACGGCAAGCGCATAGAGGACGGCAGCATCTGTGACGTGCTGGCATCGCACGACGTGAAGGAGGGCGACGTGTTCTACATACCGTCAGGGCGCATCCATGCGATATGCAGCGGTACGCTGCTGGCTGAGGTGCAGCAGAGCTCTGACCTGACATACCGCATATTCGACTATAACCGTCCGGGACTTGACGGCAAGCCAAGGGCACTGCACACGGCGCTGGCATCGGAGGCGCTGGACTATAAGGTGGAGGACGACTACCGCACGCACTACACGCGCAAGATGAACTATCCGGTGCTGCTGGCGGAGAACAGGTTCTTTACGGTGAAGCTGCTGGAGGTGAACCGTGCCTTCCACAGAAAGTTGTATAAGTATGACAGCTTCGTGGTGTATATGTGTCTTGAGGGCAGCAGCGACATCGTGATAAGGTCGTGGAAGGGCGAAGAGCCTGAGATAAAGCAGGTGCATCTGACAAAGGGCATGAGCTGCCTCGTGCCTGCCTGCGTTGCAGACATGGACGTGGTGCCGAACAACGAAGACCGCGTGTCGAAGCTGCTCGAGGTGTATATTGATAATAAGAACTACTAGTTTAAGTGAAATCATTTGGAGTTAAAGTAGTTAAAGTAGTTATCGCCAACGGAGTTGGCTAGTAGTTAAAGTCAAATGCTTTGTTGATTCTATTCAATGTAATACAATTGACAATAATCGACGAAGCGCACGCACTACGTTTGCTAATGTTCCGGCGGATCTGCAATTGTCGTGCAAGTGAGAGCAGAAGCAAATTTCATTTGGTTATGCCGAGCGCAGCCGACAATCAATAGAATTAATCTGCCGGAATTAAATATAAGGATTTATTTAATCCGCTAAAAATACCGCTGTCTTATGAAGTGAGTAATGAAAAATCTAATGCTAAGTTTGCATTAAAAGTATGAGGTGATGCTAAATAGGAAGTAATCGGATTAAATAAATCCTTATATTTAATTCCGGCGGAGCACAGATCCGCCGGCACATTAGCTTTGTTGGTTCTTGTTGCACGTACTACGTTAGCATTTGGATTCCTTATGACATGGATGGTATGACGAACGGGGACGGGATGCAAATTGTTATGTTATTATATGATGTTGACGGCTTTTCGGATGAAGAGCCGTTTATTTTTGTGTGATTATGGGGTGAGGAATGAGAAATGTGTCAGATGTGAGGGCGTGATGACGGGACATGATGCGCTGAAAAATGACTAAAAATGTGAGGACTGATGGTGTCTGGCGGCATAAATGTATGATGAAAGACGAAATGGCGTATTGTAAGTAATCGTGGCTGTAAACTGCAATGTTTAAAGCTGTTTCTGTGAATGAGCGGGGATAGTGTTTTGATATCGCCGTCTTTTGTTTTAAATTGATATTTTAAGGCGGCATGAGACGGCGGCCGGCCTTAAAATTTAATGAAATAATCTTTGTATTTTTAACCCATATTTTTTGCGACTTTTATTCTAAAATCCTATCTTTGTAAAGGCAGAGAGAAGGTTTGCGGCATGTTGTGGCGTCTTTGAGGCGACGGCCGGCAGCAACATTCTGCCATGCATCTAATAAGAAAAACATAAAGAAACTATACAATATTTTAATAATACTATGGCAAAGATAAAACAGATTGTGGAGTGCGTGCCCAACTTCAGCGAAGGACGCGACAAGAATGTTATAAAACAGATTACCGATGTGATTGAGGAAGCCGGCGGCGTAAAACTGCTCGATGTTGACCCGGGTGAGGCTACTAACCGCACGGTGGTTACTTTTGTTGGTGAGCCCGAGGCTGTTGTCGAGGCTGCTTTCAAGGCTGTTAAGAAGGCCGGTGAACTTATAGACATGCGCAAGCATCACGGTGCTCATCCGCGTATGGGCGCTACAGACGTGCTGCCGCTGGTGCCGGTAAGCGGAATAACTCTTGAAGAGTGTGCCGAGCTGGCAAGAAAACTGGCAAAGCGCATTGCCGACGAGCTGCAGATACCATGCTACTGCTATGAAGAGGCCGCTCTGAAACCTGAAAGACGCAATCTGGCCGTGTGCAGAGCCGGTGAGTATGAGGCGCTGCCGGAGAAGATGGGCGACGCCGACAAGGCTCCCGACTTCGGTGCAAGACCCTTTGACGAGGGCGTGGCACGCACGGGATGTACGGCTGTAGGAGCACGCGACTTCCTGATTGCCGTAAACTTTAACCTTAACACCACATCTACACGCAGGGCAAACGCAGTGGCCTTTGACGTGAGAGAGAAGGGAAGACCGGTGCGCGAAGGCAACCCGATAACAGGCAAGGTGAAGAAAGACGCAGACGGAAAGACTATAATGCAGCCCGGTACGCTGAAGTCGACAAAGGCCATAGGATGGTTTATCGAGGAATACGGCATCGCACAGGTGTCAATGAACATAACTAACATCAACGTTACGCCGCTGCACGTGGCATTCGACGAGGTGTGCCGCTGCGCTCAGAACAGAGGACTGAGAGTAACGGGAACAGAGATCGTTGGTCTTGTGCCAAAACGCTCTATTGTAGACGCCGGCAAGTATTTCCTTGAGAAACAGCACAGATCGACAGGCATTCCTGAAGAAGACATAATGAACATAGCCGTGAAGTCGATGGGACTCGACGACCTGCGTCCGTTTGTACCCGAGGAGAAGGTTGTGGAGATGCTGCTCGAGGCCGACCAGAAGAAGGCAAAGAGACTGACGGCGCTGACAGTGAAGGGATTTGCTGACGAGACAGCAAGAGAATCTCCTGCACCCGGCGGCGGATCAGTGGCTGCATACATGGGAGCACTGGGCGCTGCACTGGCAACGATGGTGGCTAACCTGTCGGCACACAAGCCCGGATGGGACGACCGCTGGAACGAGTTCAGCCAGTGGGCAGACAAGGGCATGGTGCTCGAGACAGAACTGCTGCGCCTCGTTGACGACGACACAGAGGCCTTTAACCGCATAATGGCAGCCTTCGGAATGCCGAAAGGAACAGACGAAGAGAAGCAGTTGCGCTCAGAGGCCATACAGAAGGCAACACTGTTTGCTGCACAGGTGCCACTCGAGACAATGAAGACATCGGCACAGGTGTTCGAACTGTGCAGGGCAATGGTAGAGACCGGCAACCCGAACAGCGTGTCTGACGCAGGCGTTGGCGCACTGGCAGCAAGAGCAGCCGTGATGGGTGCCGGACTGAACGTCAAGATAAACGCTTCGTCGCTGAAAGACCAGGATGCAGCCAAGGCTCTGATAAGTGAGGCTGAGGCGCTGATGGCTGAGGCTACAAAGCAGGAGGCTGAGATAATGCAGATGGTTGAGCGAGTAATCAGCGGTAACTGATTGAGGCAAGACCGAGAGAAACATAACGAATAAACAACAGAAAAATCCTAAATATTATGACAAACGAGGAATTTAAGGCGGCGATACGTGCCGGCATACCAGACGTGCTGCCGGAGCCGCGTGAGTATGACAAAGAAGTGAACCATGCGCCAAAGCGTAAGGAGATACTTACAGAAGACGAAAAGAAGCTTGCACTGCGCAATGCCCTGAGATATTTCCCTAAGAAATTCCACAAGACACTTGCACCGGAGTTTGCTGCCGAGCTGCGCGACTACGGACGCATATATATGTACAGATTCAGACCTACATACGACATGTATGCACGCAGCATTGACGAGTATCCGCACAAGTCGGAGCAGGCTGCTGCCATCATGCTCATGATACAGAACAACTTGAACCCGGCAGTGGCTCAGCATCCTCATGAGCTTATCGTATACGGAGGCAACGGTGCCGCATTCCAGAACTGGGCACAGTATCTGCTGACTATGAAGTATCTGAGCGAGATGACAGACGAGCAGACACTCGTGATGTATTCAGGTCATCCGCTGGGACTCTTCCCGTCGCACAAGAATGCCCCGAGAGTGGTTGTTACAAACGGTATGGTGATACCTAACTACTCAAAGCCAGACGACTGGGAGCGCATGAACGCACTTGGCGTCAGCCAGTATGGACAGATGACAGCCGGATCGTATATGTATATCGGTCCGCAGGGCATCGTTCACGGCACAACGATAACTGTGCTCAACGCTGCACGCATGCAGATGAAGAAAGAACCGGGCCGCAAGGACATACACGGCATGCTGTTCGTATCGTCAGGTCTTGGCGGTATGTCAGGTGCACAGCCTAAGGCTGGAAACATTGCCGGAGTGGTCAGCGTTGTTGCCGAGATTAACCCCAAGGCTGCACAGAAGCGCTATGACCAGGGCTGGGTGGACGAACTGCACTCTGACCTGAACGAACTGATACCGGCAATAAGAAAGGCCGTAGAGGAGCGCAAGACTGTGTCTATGGCATACGTGGGCAACGTGGTTGACCTGTGGGAGCGCCTGGCAGAAGAAAACATAAAGGTAGACCTTGGCAGCGACCAGACATCTCTGCACAACCCATGGGCAGGAGGATATTATCCTGTTGACATGACATTTGAGGAGTCGAAGCAGATGATGGCAGAGAATCCGGAATTGTTCCGTGAGCGTGTGCAGGCATCTCTGCGCAGGCAGGTTGCTGCAATCAACAAGCTGACAGAGCGCGGCATGTACTTCTTCGACTACGGAAACGCATTCCTGCTGCAGTCAGAGCGTGCTGGAGCCGACATCATGGCTGCCGACGGCAAGTTCAGATATCCTTCATACGTTCAGGACATCATGGGTCCGATGTTCTTCGACTACGGCTTCGGTCCGTTCAGATGGGTATGTACATCAGGCAAGCCCGAAGACCTGGCTGTAACCGACCGTCTGGCTGTAGAAGTGCTCGAGGAGATATGCAAGACAGCACCGGAGGAGATACAGCACCAGATGGAAGACAACATCCACTGGATAAAGGAGGCCGGCCGCAACCATCTCGTAGTAGGCTCACAGGCACGTATATTGTATGCCGACGCCGAAGGCCGCGCAAAGATAGCTCTGGCATTCAACGAGGCAATAAAGAAGGGCGAGATAACACGTCCGGTAGTGCTTGGCCGCGACCATCACGACGTATCAGGAACTGACTCTCCGTTCCGTGAGACAAGTAACATATACGACGGTTCGCAGTTCTGTGCCGACATGGCTGTTCAGAACGTTATAGGCGACTCGTTCAGAGGTGCCACATGGGTATCTATCCACAATGGTGGCGGAGTAGGCTGGGGCGAAGTTATCAACGGCGGCTTCGGCATGATGATAGACGGAGGCGAAGACAGCGCACGCCACATACGCGAAATGCTGTTCTGGGACGTAAACAACGGTATTGCACGCCGCAGCTGGGCACGCAATGAAGGCTCTATACACAGCATTGAGCGCGAAATGGCACGCACCCCGAACCTGAAGGTTACGATGCCTAACTTCGTGGATGATGAGATAATAGATAACGCAGTGAAGTAAATTCAGTAGTTAAAGTTGTTAGGAGGAGTTAAAGTAGTTAAAGTCAAATGCCTTGAAGTAATTAAGTAAATAATTAAGGACTAAGAAACAATGTCCTGATTATGAAACAAGATTAGGCGTTAGTCAATTATGAATTATAATTTATAATTGTGTGTCCACAAGACATATGACTTTAACTCCTTTAACTACTCTAACTTCTTTAACTCCTAAACACACACATAACTTTAAATTTAAATACACAATGATTCACCAAATATCAGCAGAACATCTCACGATTGAACGTATCGGTGAGATAATAGAAAAAGGTTATAAACTCGAACTTAGTGAAGACGCACGCAAGCGCATCGTACGCTGCCGTGAATATCTCGACAAGAAGATAGAAGAGACAGAGAAGCCTATCTATGGCGTAACAACAGGATTCGGCTCTCTCTGCAACGTGTCTATCGGCAACGACCAGCTTTCGCAGTTGCAGATAAACCTGATGATGTCGCATGCATGCGGCACAGGCGACCGCGTGCCTAACGATATAGTAAAGATAATGCTGCTGCTGAAGATACAGTCGCTGAGCTATGGCTACTCAGGCTGCAAGCTTGATACCGTAGAGAGACTTGTCGACTTCTTCAATAACGATGTTTATCCTATTGTCTACATGCAAGGCTCACTTGGCGCATCCGGCGACCTTGTGCCTTTGGCACACCTCTGTCTGCCGCTCGTAGGACTCGGTGACGTAGAGTATAAGGGTAAGGTGATGACAGGAGCAGAGATGCTGAAAGAAAACGGATGGGAGCCGATACAGCTCGGATCTAAAGAAGGTCTGGCTCTGCTCAACGGAACACAGAACATGAGTTCGTTTGCCGTATGGGCATTGCTGCAGGGCGAACGCCTGAGCAAATGGGCAGACAAGATTGCTGCCATGTCGCTCGACGCATATTATGGACTGGTGTCTCCTTTCACAGACGCCGTACATCAGGTAAGACCTCACAAGGGCCAGATACAGACAGCCGCAAACATGAGGCAACTGCTTGAGGGCAGCGAGATAATAGAGAAGCCCAAATCGTATGTTCAGGACCCGTATTCGTTCCGCTGCATTCCGCAGGTTCATGGCGCAGCCAAGGACTCAATGGCATACGTTAAGTCAGTGATCGACACTGAAATCAACTCGGCAACAGACAACCCGACTGTATGTCCTGACGAAGACCTGATAATCTCTGCCGGAAACTTCCACGGTGAGCCTATCGCACTGCCAATGGACTTCCTTGCAATGGCACTGAGCGAACTGGCTAATATCTCAGAAAGACGAATCTACAAGCTCGTGTCGGGCACAAGAGACCTGCCAAGCTTCCTCGTTGCAACTCCAGGCGTAAACAGCGGATTTATGATTACACAATACACAGCTGCCTCAATAGTAAGCCTTAACAAGAATCTGTGCTCGCCTGCATCTGTAGACAGCATACCTTCGAGCCAGGGTCAGGAAGACCATGTCAGCATGGGTGCCAACGCTGCAATAAAGCTCTATAAGGTGGTGCTCAACACTGAGCGTGTGCTGGCAATAGAGCTGTTTAATGCTGCTCAGGCTCTTGAGTTCAGACGTCCGCTGAAGTCGTCGCCTGTAATCGAGAAGCTGCATGATGAATACCGCAAGGTAGTGCCGTTCATCGTGAACGACGAAGTGATGTATCCTCACATAAAGAACTCTATTGACTTCCTGAGAGAGCATGCCGAATAAGCATGACGCCAAGGAAAACGTAAAATAATCAAGCCGATGAGACTGCTTGTAAAGAATATAAAGACACTGGCCGGAATAGACCGGCACGGCAAGCTGAGGCTGCAGGGCAGCGAGATGCAGACGCTGGAGCAGATAAACGACGCCTATCTGACAGCCGAAGACGGACTGATAACCGGATTCGGCACGATGGACTGTCTGACGGATGCTGAAGCTGCTGCAGATACCGTTGTCGACGCCGAAGGCGGAACGCTGATGCCGTCATGGTGCGACCCGCATACCCACATAGTGTATGCGGGAAGCCGCGAGGGCGAGTTTGTCGACAAGATAAGAGGCCTGAGCTATGCCGAGATTGCCAAACGCGGCGGAGGCATACTCAACTCAGCCGACCTGCTGCACACCATGACAGAGGACCAGCTCTATGAGCAGGCCATGAGGCGTGTACGCGAGGTGATGATGAAGGGTACGGGCTGCGTTGAGATAAAGAGCGGCTACGGCCTTAACACCGAAGACGAGCTGAAGATGCTGCGCGTGATAAAGCGCATAAAGGAGACGGCACCTATAAAGGTGGTGTCTACATTCCTTGGTGCGCATGCAGTAGGACGCCAGTACACCCAGGACGAATATGTACGTCTTGTTGTAGAGGAGATGATACCAGAGGTAGGGCGCGAGCATCTTGCCGACTATGTAGACGTGTTCTGCGACGAAGGCTTCTTTACCCCAGAAGAGACCGACCGCATACTTGAGGCCGGAGCAAAATGGGGAATGCTGCCCAAGATACATGCCGACGAACTGGCATCGTCGGGCGGTGTAGAGATAGGCGTGAAGCGCAATGCCTTGTCTGTAGACCATCTGGAGAGCATGACCGAAGAGGAGATAGAGCTGCTGCGCGGCAGTGGCACTATGCCTACGGTGCTGCCCGGTACGTCGTTCTTCCTTAATCTGCCTTATGCACTGGCACGTAAGATGGTTGACGCCGGACTTGGCGTTGCCGTTGCAAGCGACTATAATCCCGGATCAACTCCGTCGGGCGACATGAAGTTTATTGTGTCTCTGGCATGCATCAAGCTGAGACTGCTGCCTGCAGAGGCCATCAATGCCGCCACGATAAACTCGGCTTATGCTATGGGGCTCAGCCGCGACTACGGTTCGATAGCCGTGGGCAAGGTGGCTAACTTCTTTATAACAGAGCCGATACCTTCGATTGACTACATCCCTTATGCCTACACGTCGCCTGTGATACGCCGCGTGTTTGCCCGAGGGCAGGAAATAGGCTTCTGACCACAGGCCGGCAAACAGCCTGCGGAAAGTATTAGATGTTAGTAATAAATATAGCTTTTGCGCAATCGCGGCATAAGGTGTTATGCCGCATTGCGCACTTTTTGTCTTATATGCAGCCATTGTTTGTGGCTGCTTTTATTTTAGTATAGTATTTAGCTTGTGCCGTTTGTGTTGTGTCGGTATATTGCATTTTGTAATGCGCGTGAGCAGAATGTGTCCCGATTATGTTAAGTTGAGTGTGCAAAATGCAAGCATACAAGTGCGTATATTTTAAAAATATTACTATGTTTTTAACAAAAATATTTTTATCTGTCAGGTTTTTTATTGTAATTTTGCGCCCTGAAAATCAAATGTAACTAGATTATTGGTGTCCTTCAAACCATTCCTGCATATCTTGACTTATTGTAACAATAGGACAACTGTGCCATGTCTGGTAAGAACGGGCATGTTAATTGCCTTAATACTTGCGTAAAGAAGGCTCATGGATGTTTGCAGGACAACGGTATAACTAGATTTATAATATGTAGCATGCCTTTTAGATAAAGAGCATCAAGGTGTTTAGTTAAGGTGAAAGATTAATTCTGATGAAATCGCTTAAACTGTTATTATTGCTGAGTATGTTGCCTCTTGCCGCGGCATTTGCCGGAGGCGACACGCTTAGATATAAGCTGGAGACGTCGGCCAATGTGTCTACGGGCGACTATGCCCCTATGTGGTTTACGGCCAACCGCTATGGCCTGTCTGGTGTAGAGCCGTGCAGCGGATATCTCAGAGCGGGTGTAGACTATGCCGGAAAGTTGGGTGCCGACTGGCGTCTGGAGGCAGGACTCGACTTGGCCGGAGCCGTTAATCAGACTTCAGACTTTGTCGTTCAGCAGGCTTTTGTCGATGTGTCATGGCGCAATATAACGCTGAGCATAGGCAGCAAGGAGCGCGAAGCCTTTCCGCTGGACAAGAACATGAGGCTAAGCAGCGGCATGATGGTTGAAGGTCCAGGGGCACGTCCTGTGCCGCAGGTGCGTCTTGAGGTGAAGGAATATCAGAATCTGCCTTACACCAAAGGATGGGTGGCTGCCAAGTTTCATTTCGACTACGGATGGCTGACAGACGGCGACTGGCGGTCGGACTTTGTAAAGCCAGGCGAGACGTTCACCAGAGGTGTGATATATCACAGCAAGTCGGCCATGCTCAGAGTGGGAAATCCAAAGAAGATACCAGTTACGATGGAAATCGGAATGATCGAGGCGGCGCAGTTTGGCGGAAGCAAGTGGCGCAAGAATGACGACGGAACCACAACGTGTGTGGCAAAGATGCCCGGCGGGATAAAAGAATATCTGAAGGCCATCATACCTATACAGGAGAGCACGCTGCAGAACGTGGAGGGCAACCATGTGGGAAGCTGGAACTTTGCGCTCAACTATACGGCGCCGACATGGAAACTGAGATGCTATTACGAGCATTATTTTGACGACCACTCGCAGCTCACGTGGCAGTATGGACGCTGGAAAGACGGACATATAGGCGTGGAACTAACGTTGCCGGCGAATCCCTTTGTGTCAACTCTGCTGTGGGAAGGGCTGTGCACAACCGATCAGACCGGACCGCTGCTTTATGACGGTGTTGGCGGTTCGTTTCATGAGATACAGATGAGCGGCGGCGACAACTACTATAACCACGACTACAACTGGCAGCACTGGGGTATGGGAATGGGCCATCCGTTTCTGCCCGGACCAATATATAATGCCGACGGAACCAATATGTTCAGGAGCAACCGCGTAAAGGCCCACCATATAGGTATTGGCGGCAATCCGTCTGACGAGTGGTCGTATCGCCTGCTGCTGTCGTACATGCGCCACTGGGGAACATACAAAGTGCCGCTCGACCGCATGATGCGTCAGGGAAGCACGCTGGCAGAAGTGGCATACAGTCCGCGTAAGGCTGCGGGATGGAACTTCAGACTGGCCTGCGGATACGACAAGGGCAGCTATATAGGCGACAGCATGGGCTGCATGATAACAATAACCAAAACAGGAGTTTTATGGTCAAGATAATAGGATGGATTGCTGCTGCCGTCATGGCTCTGACTATGGCCGGCTGCGACTTTAAGGAGCCTGTAAACAGCGATATAGAAGGATTCTGGAAACTGGAACGCTTTGAGACGAGGGCCGACGGACGCATGCACGAGTGTACGCGCCTTTATTACAGCATAACGAGATACGTGGTTGAGGTGTCCGAGAAGCAGGGCCCCAACGGCTATGGCACATACATAGGTCGCTTCGGCTATGAGGACGGAGAGACAAAGGTGGTGATGAAAGACTTTAAGCAGAGGGCTGCTACGAGCGACAACGGCGTTGACGCTACCGTGGAAGACCTGCTGCCGTTCGGAATCAATTCTACTGAGACAACCTTTGATGTGGTGGTTGCCGACGGCGACAATCTTGTATTGCGCTCTGACTATGCCACACTGCAGCTCACGCGCTTCTGATTTGTCCTGAAAAAGACGTCATGGTTCAGCTGTATTGTTGATTTATATCTGATGCGTTGTCGTCAGTATTCCCCTTTATGCCAGCCTTTTTATGGCATAATTTTAGTGTATGCCGGCCCATGTCCGTCTTTCCGTTTGCCGTATTTATTGTTGCCGCTGAAGATTGCCGTGTGATGTAAATACGCGCTTTTGCTTTCAAATAAATTTAAATACGGCCGTATCTACGGCATTGTGTCATTGATGGGTGTCTGTGTCGGTTCAACATGACACCACGCGATACATTTGTTTATTACAATTTAACCCAAATCGGTCATTAGACAGCATATTATTTTATCAATTTTGTGCATTGATGCTTTCAGCCGGTTTTTTTGTTTCTATTGGCGTTTTTTAGTCAGATTTTTCTTGACATAGCCCGCTATGACTGCGAAAAATCTAACGAAAATCCGCTCAATATAAAGCAAAAATCCCGACCGAATCCTAATGACTGATTTGGGTTAAAAGACCTTTATTATTTTGTTATATTCCCAACTTGCATTATCTTTGCACAAAAATATGCAGCGTTACGGCGGCTAAAGCCCGTTTATATGTCGTGTGTACTGTTGCCGTTGCGTAACGAAACCGTGTAAATTTAATGAGCAGACGTTTATATCCTATTCTGAATTTTATAAGTCACAACAAATATTGGATTGTGATAATTTTCGGTGTCCTCATTGTCGGGTTCCTCGATGAGAACAGCCTGCTGAAGCATGTGCGCAACAGAATACTCGTGAGCGAGCTGAAGGAGCAGATTGACGCCTACAACATGCAGTATGAGCAGGACGAACAGAAGATAAAGGAACTGAAGCGCAACCCCAAGGCCATCACAAAGATAGCTCGCGAGAACTACTTTATGAAAGCCGACGACGAGGATATATTCGTGCTTAGTGATGACCAAAAACCAGTAACAGATAACGATGAAACAGCTAAATAAACTGCAGACTATTGTTCTGCTTTTGGGTGCGGTGCTCATGGTGGCCGGTGCCGGACTTTATGTCTTTGGCACGATGCTCATGGCTTCGTGGATATTTCTTGTGGGTGCCTTGTGCTTTGCTTCTATGCAGATGATGCAGACCTACAGCGGCAACAACTTCACCATCAGGCGTCTGCGCCGTATCATGGTCACGGGCGACGTGCTGTTTATTCTTTCGGCACTGCTGATGGTCGAAAACTCTTATGGCCTGCTGCTGCCCCTGTTTCTCAAGCTTTCGCCCGACGGATACTTCAATTACGTCACTTATGTTCACAACAACTGGGTGCTCCTGCTCCTCGTTGCTGCCATGCTTGAGATTTATACAACTCACAGAATATCAGGCGAGCTGGCTAAAGAGGCAAAAAAACTCTAAAAGTCAGTGTATTTATTTTAAATTGCATGAAAAATTTTTCTTACATCGATAATACGTTGTAATTTTGTGCTAATATTACAAAACAAGGTTATGGTTAAGACTCTTTTAACTCTTCTGGGGGCTTTTGCCGTGTTTACGTCGTGTGTAAACTCTTACAACATTCAAGGTTCATCTAATGTTCCTACGTTAGACGGACGCATGCTGTTTCTTAAGGTTTATGAAGGCGACGACCTGAAGAATATCGACTCTTGCGACATAGTTCACGGACAGTTTCATTTTTCGGGGGCGCTCGATTCTACGCGTATAGCAACTCTCTTCATGGACGATGAAAGCCTTATGCCGGTGGTGCTCGAGAGCGGCGAAATACAGATAAAGATAGACAACACGCAGCAGAAGGTGAGCGGAACGCCGCTTAACGACAAGCTGTTTAAGTTTATCGAGAAGTACAACCAGCTGGAGAGCGAGGTAGGCGAACTGGGCCATCTGCAGAGTCAGGCCATAATGGACGGACACGACATCAACGAGGTGAACGCAAAACTGTCGCAGAAGGCTGCACAGATTGTTGAGAAGGAAGACAAGCTCGTAACGTCGTTCATCGTTGAGAACTTCGACAATGTGCTGGGTCCGGGCGTGTTCTTCATGATTACAGCCGGCCACAGATATCCCGAGCTTTCACCCTGGATTGAGGATATAATGAGCAAGGCAACTGACAACTTCAAGAACGATCCTTACGTGCGCGACTATTACCGCAAGGCACAGCAGAACCAGGCTATAATGAACGGTACGGCAATGCCCGACGGAACAGACGACCCGACGTTGGCGCCTCCTACGCCCAACGAACTGGCACAGCCGGGATCAGAAGACTCTCTGAGCGAGGCTGTTGAGGGAGCAGAGTGACAAGGGAGTCAGGCTTAACCGCAAAAAAGGAACATATACAGGGGCTTTAAAAGATATTATGAGATTATTGATAAAAGACGCCACGCTGGTCAACGAGGGAAAGTCGTTCCGTGGCTCGGTTGTCTTGGAGAATGGTTTGATATCAGACATTCTCCAAGACAATTTTATTTCTGGCAGTGAACATTTTGATAAGGTGGTTGATGCCTCGGGGTGCTACGTGCTTCCGGGCGTTATCGACGACCATGTGCATTTTCGTGAGCCTGGCCTTACGGCAAAGGCCGACATAAGTTCTGAGAGCCGTGCTGCGGCCTATGGCGGTGTTACGTCTTATTTCGACATGCCTAACACCGTGCCGCAGACCACTACGCTCGAGGCTCTCGAAGAGAAGCGCTCATTGGCGGCGGCAAAGAGCCACGTCAACTATTCGTTCTTCTTCGGTGCAACCAACGATAATGTCGACCTGTTCAGCCGGCTCGACGTTCATCGTGTGCCCGGCATAAAGCTGTTTATGGGCTCGTCAACGGGCAACATGCTCGTTGATCGCCGTGAGGCTCTCGAACGCATATTCAGCGAAGCCCGTGTCCCCGTCATGACACATTGTGAGGACACCGGCATAATCAATGCCAACATGGCTGCTGCAAAGACCGCTCACGGCGACGATCCCGATGTGTCCCTACATCCGCAGATACGCAGCGAGGAGGCTTGCTATGAGTCTACAGAGTTTGCCGTAAGCATGGCGCGCAAGCATGGTGCGCGTCTTCATGTGGCTCATCTTACAACGGCTCGCGAGCTGCAGCTGTTTGAGCCGTGGCACGATGCCATGCCTGATATAACGGCTGAGGCTGTGGTTGCCCATCTGTTTTTCTCTGACGCCGACTATGCCACGCTTGGCACAAGGATAAAGTGCAACCCGGCTGTAAAGACACTTGCCGACCGCGACGCTCTGAGACGTGCACTCTCCGATGGCCGCATATCAGTAATAGGCACCGACCATGCCCCCCATCAGTGGGCCGACAAGCAGGGCGGATGCGCCCGTGCGGCCTCAGGCATGCCCATGATACAGTTCTCGCTCGTGTCTATGCTCGAGCTTGTAGATAATAAGGTTATGTCTATAGAACGGCTCGTAGAGCTTATGTGTCATAATCCCGCACGTCTTTTTGATGTGCGTGGGCGCGGTTTTCTCCGCAAGGGCTATAAGGCCGATGTCGTTGTTGTGCGCCCCGGCAGTCCGTGGACGGTTACGAAAGACGTCATACAAAGCAAGTGCGGATGGAGCCCTATGGAGGGACATACGTTCAATTGGCGCGTGGTTCACACGTTCTGCAACGGCGTGCATGTCTACGACGACGGACGTTTCCTCGACTCTTGCCGTGGTGAGGAGATAGCCTTCAGATAAGGGGCTGTAGTTGATGTTTAGTTAAAAATTAATCTTCTGAAAAAATGATTGCAAGGATATTCGTGCTTTTGGTGTTGATGATAATCCTGTCTGACATCTACATCGACAGAAGACTGCTGCGCCGTAAGACCAGGTATTTGTGGTGGCAGCGCCTGTTGTGGTGGACTCCGGGTATCATTCTCTTTGTCTATACGCTGGTGCTTACGTTCTCGCGCGACTTTGCGCCCGAGCGCATCGAGTTGCTCAACGTTTATCTGTTTCTTTTCGGTGTGCTGGCCATCCCCAAGTTTATTTTTGCCGTATGCTCGTTGCTCGGCTGGGGACATTGCCGCTATCATCACACAAAGAACAACTGGGGCAACCTTGTCGGACTGCTGCTGGCCATAGGTCAGATATATATCGTGGTCTATGGCAGCACCATAGGCTTCCGGAAGCTCGACATACGCCATGAAGACTTTTATTCTGCCGACCTGCCTCAGGCCTTCGACGGCTATCGCATAGTGCAGTTTAGCGATGCACATCTCGGCACTTACCGCGGAAAGGACAAGAAGGTGTTTGAGCGTATTGTCGACAGCATCAACGCTCAGAAGGCCGACATGATAGTGTTTACGGGCGATTTGCAGAACATGTCGCCCGAGGAGCTTTACGAGTTTATTCCGCTTCTGAGCAGCCTTAGCGCCAAGGACGGTGTTTATTCTGTTCTCGGCAATCACGACTATTCTGACTATATCAAGGCCGACGACGTTGTTAAGGTGGCCAATGAGCGTGAGATTATCAGTCGTGAGCGTGAATTTGGCTGGACGCTATTGCTCAACGAGAACAAGACCGTTAAGCGCGGCAACGACTCGATAATTGTTGCAGGCGTTGAGAACGACGGCCGTGGCGGTGAGCCTAAGCGCACAGACCTTAAGAAAGCGATGGCCGGAGTAGACAGTTCAAGCTTTGTGCTTATGCTTGCTCACGATCCGCGTCTGTGGCGCAAGGAAATCCTGCCCGGCAGCAAGGCGCAGCTTACTTTGAGCGGTCACACTCACGCCATGCAGTTCAGCGTCTTCGGCATGTCGCCGGCCAGACTGATGTATAGAGAGTGGGGCGGTCTGTATCATGAAGGCAACCGTGCCATCAACGTGTCTGTAGGCACCGGCGGCTTCATCCCCTTCCGCTTCGGAGCAAGCCACGAGATATCGGTTATTACGCTGCACAGGAAGTAAAATTGTTTTATAGGAGTTAAGGAGTTATGTAGTTAAGGAGAAGTTCCTTGAGCATAGCGAAAAAAGACAATAGCCAACGTAGTGCGGCGTCTAACGAAAGTTAAAAGTGAAAAACGAAGAATCCAATTTCTCGTCTTACTAAATTGAAGTGTGAAGAACGAATAGTAGGTGCAAAGCGCAGTTAGAAATAAAACAACGTTTCTATACAATCTGTGGCTGACAATAACCCACAATGCATTTGGATTTTTCACTCTTCACTTTTCATTCTTCACTTAAACACGCACTACGTTGCTATTGTGCCGGCTGATTTGCAATCTGCCGGAATCGAATATAAGAAACGAAGTTCAGCGCAGCTAATTTCCTGATCCGCTTAAAATACCGCTAATTTAAATGAAAAACGAAAAGCTAAAAATCCAATACCAATGTTAGCGTAAAATTGTGATATAATGTGAAAAAGGAAGTTAGCGGATTGAAAATTGGCTAACGCTGAACTCTGTTTCTTATACTTCTTACCGGCGGATTAATTTCATTGATTGTCGGCTGCTCTCGGCATAACCAAATGAGATTTGCTTCTGCTCTCACTTGCACGACAATTGAAAATTCCCCGGAACATTACCAAACGTAGTGCGTCTTAATTTTTAGCGGATTAAATAAATCCTTATATTCAATTCCGGCGGAGCGCAGATCCGCCGGCACAATAGCAACGTAGTGCGTCTTACGAAAGTGAAAAGTTAAAAATGAAAAACGAAAAATCCAAATGTATTGTGGTTTCTACTTGTAAGCAATACGTTTGCAATTGGATTTTTCACTCTTCACTTTTAGTTCTTCACTTAAATATGCTCCTAACCAACTCCGTTGGCGATAACTTCTCTAACTACTTTAACTTCCGACTCGAATCCACAAGAGTTTTTCATTTTTAACTTTTCATTGCGCTTTTGCGGCTTAATTTGCCGGTAGCCCGAAGGGCTTAACTTTGGTAACCGTGGGTCATTACCCACGGATTAAAGTCCTGGTAATGCGAGCACCCGAAGTGGTGCTATTCTTGTTTTTATGTTACTTACTTGTTTGCTTTTGTGTCCGTTATTTGCTCCGATATAGCACCACTTCGGGTGCTCATAGTTTGTTTTGTTACAGGCCGTGGGTGTATCACCCACGGTTACTGAAGTGTAGCCCTTCGGGCTATAAGTTAGCATCAACCTTTAGCCGGTATAATAGCCTTGTTGGTTATTATCGTACGTACTACGCTAACATTTGGATTTTTCACTCTTCACTATTCGTTCTTCATTTAAACACGCACTACGTTAGCATATGACTTTAACTACTTTAACTTCTCTAACTACTTTAACTTCCGACTCGAATCCACAAGACTATTGTCTTTTTTCGCTATGCTCAAGGAACTTCTCCTTAAGTCCTTAACTCCTCTAACTACCTTAACTACTTAAAACGAATCTACTGATTCGGATTCTTCACATACCCCTGATATTTCGGAGTCAGGCCGGCCATAATCTCCTTATAGCTTATGTCCATGCGCTTGCTTATGTCTTCGGCACCCTGTCCTTCGGGGTATATCGGCTTATGTATAGTCAGTGTCAGCGGATGCCATTTCACCCAGAACCATTTGTTTGTCCTTGGCAGCACGTCGAAAGAGCCGTTGATGGTCAGCGGCACTACGGGCAGCTGAAGCTCGTCGGCAAGCATGAAGGCGCCACGCTTAAACGTACCCATATGACCTGTAAACGTGCGCGAGCCTTCGGGGAACACCACCACGCTCATTCCGTCCTTCAGCGTGTGGCGCGCCTTGTCGTATGTCTCCTTTACCTTGCTTGGGCCGCGCTTGTCTACAAATATCTGGTGAGACATCTCGCAGGCAAAGCCAACGAGAGGAATTTTGCGCAGCTGGTGCTTCATCATCCATTTGAAGTTGCGTCCCAGATGACCGAATATCAGAAATATGTCGAACGAGCCCTGATGGTTGCTCACAAACACATACGACTCGTTGTGCTTCAGGTTCTCGCGTCCCACAACCTTTACCGGCAGAAACAGCACCTTGAGTATGGCTGCTGCCCACAGCTTAGGCGGATAGTAGCCCCAGAAGTGACCGTTGCCAAGCACGCAGCCCACGCTCGTGGTGAGCGACGTAAGTATGGTGAGCACGAGTATTATCGGCAGCGCGATGCATATTTGATATATTCGGTAGATGTATCTCATTGTAAGTTGTTTTTATCGTTTTTTCGTTAGAATAATATTTGCGGTTAACCTGTCTGTGATGCCTGCTGCATCAGTGGCAGCCTAGTCTGCCTCGGTGAGCGTTGTCGTGTCTGATAAGCTGGGGGCGCTCTTTCCCCTTGCTCGTCTTCTGATATTGCGCGGCTTGCGCTTTATGTCTGTATCGCCTTGCGTCCTTGCAGACCGTTTTTGCGCAGCAGCGTTGTTGTGGTTATGGTGTTGCAGCAGGGCAGCGGCCCTGCTGCATGTCCCTTCCTGCTGTCAGTCTTTAATCTTGGGATACTTGCGTGTCCATCCGTCCCAGCGCAGACGCATCACGCCGAAGAAAGCCTCGCCGAATATGCCGCCGCTCATCTTCGACACGCCTTCACGTCTGTTGACGAATATCACAGGCACTTCCTTAATCTTGAAGCCTATCTTGTATGCCGTAAACTTCATCTCTATCTGGAAGCCGTAGCCCTTGAAGCGTATCTTGTCCAGCTCTATGGTCTCGAGCACGCGGCGCTTGTAGCACTTAAATCCCGCAGTGGTGTCATGCACCTTGAAGCCCGTCACCATGCGCACATACTTAGATGCAAAATAGCTCATCAGCACTCGTCCTATAGGCCAGTTCACCACGTTCACTCCGCTCACGTAGCGCGAGCCTATGGCAACGTCGTAGCCCTCGTCGTGACATGCCGAATAGAGGCGCGGCAGGTCGTTGGGGTCGTGACTGAAGTCGGCGTCCATCTCGAATATATAGTCATATCCGTGCTCCAGGGCCCATTTAAAGCCCGTTATGTATGCCGTGCCTAGGCCCAGTTTGCCGCTGCGCTCAATGATAAACAGACGGTCGGCAAACTCGCTCTCCATCAGTCGGTGAACTATAGCCGCGGTGCCGTCGGGCGAGCCGTCGTCTATTACGAGAATATTAAAACATTTTTCAAGCGAGAACACCGCCCTTATAATCTTCTCGATGTTCTCTTTCTCGTTATACGTAGGTATAATGACTATGCTGTCGCTTTTGTTCATGTCCTGAATGTCTTTTGTTTATGCGTGCTATATATGTCTTGTCTCCCTCCGGCTGGCGTCGTCATGGAGCCTTCAACGTTGTTGTCTTCTTCTTCAGATAAAGCAGCTCTCAGTCGTGTCCGTGCGTCCTGTCTCCCCGGTCAGTCCTGTCTGCCGCTTATCTTATTGCAGAGATAATGCAAATCGAGAGCAGAATCATCAAGTCTTGCTTGAATGTTATGCCTAGATGCCGCTTATCTTATGCAAAGATAATGCAAACCGCGAGCAGAATCATCAAGCTTGCTTGTATGTTATGCCGAGATGCAGCTTATCTTATTGCAGAGATAATGCAAACCGAGAGCAGAATCATCAAGTCTTGCTTGAATGTTATGCCTAGATGCCGCTTATCTTATGCAAAGATAATGCAAATTGGCATAACTACAAAATAAAAATTTGCCAACGGAGCCATTATTTTTCGTCCTTGCCTTTTAAAATGACGTTTTTCAGTCAATTTGCTTTATTACATCACGTTTTGCGTAACATTATTTATGACTTTTTTATCAATTGCAATACCATAAACCATAGTCGCCCCGTCGTCCGTAACATTGACATGAGCGTCACTTCTTATCCCCAATCGCCCGATTAATATTTGTCAGCTCTCCAGTCCGCTCGCCTTTTCATGTCCATACATTCGCATCATAAAAACAGTTCCGAAAAATCGTAAGCATTTGCGTTGTTTTATGTTTTAAATTGAAAGATTGTGTCTTTGTATGTGGCTTCTTGTTAAGCAAGTTCAATGCATTTACTTCTAAACTGTTAATGGCTGAGTTTTGCCTCGTAACTCGGCCACTTTTGCATCAAAAGTCATAGGTTTTTTATGCGTAAGTCATAGGTTTGTTTTTGGGAAATAATAAGGTGGATAGTTCAGAAGACGGAGAAACACAGCTTGAGGTCAGAATAGACCAAGATACGGTATGGCTGAATGCTTATCAGATAGCCGAACTGTTTGGGCGCGATTCAAAAACAATCCGTAAGCATATAGCCAATGCCATAAAAGAAGAACTAGCTGGCGAAGTGGTTGTCGCAAATTTTGCGACAACCACAGAACATGGTGCGATAAAAGGTAAAAGCCAGACACATGATGTACGTTTCTATAACCTTGATGTCATCATTTCTGTCGGTTATCGGGTCAAATCAAAAAAAGGTGTGGACTTTCGCCGATGGGCAAACAAAGTGCTGAAAGAATATTTAATTAAAGGTTATGCCGTCAATAAAGCTCTGACAGAACAACGCTATACGGAGCTGAAGCAGCTTGTTACCTTATTGGGCAGAGTATAGCTGCAACACTCTTCTTATGGTTTATGGCAGGTAACGGCATTCTCTATAATCCTGACGGCACGAAGCGCATTGCCGATAACACTCTTGTTGCCCTTACGCTGATGATAGCCGAGAGCCGCACGGAAGAAAAAGACGTGATGGTGAAAGTAGTTGTAAACCTGATAAACAAGAACAATTATGAGTAAGACAAACTACAAGCGCTTGGGCGGATTATATCCGCGAAGTGGAGAATAAGAACAACACGCATTTTTTGCGTATTGATAGAGTGAAACCTCCTTTTATTCTTTAGATGTCATCATCTCAAAATGTTTTCGCGTGAAAAGCCAGCACGTTACGCAAATTTCGCATTTAGGCAAATAAGGTGCCGGCAAAGATAATATTTATTGTTACGATGAATTGTACATTACAATAAAATTGAACTATTAGGGTTTATCTATGTATCCTATTTTTTATAGTGCTTGTATTTATTCTATAAGATGGATTGAAGTTGCTGCTGATATTGCATTTTTTTTTTAATAAGTGGGGCTTTCTCGAAGATATTTGTTAAATTTGCAGTATAATCTAAATCTTTAATTCTGCGTTACTAGATTCTTTCCTGCAATGGAAAATTCATTCAACTAAATCTGATTTGTTGAGTATAAGGTTACGTGAGTTTTATTTGATATCTAAACATGGGGACTAATTTCTTCACTAATGAAAAAGAGAATACACTTCTTGAAAAAATAGAGGGTGTGTTTAAATATAAGAAAGTGTATTTTTTTGATGCGCTTGTAGGTTATTTTAGAGCTTCCGGATATTTCAGAATCCGTAAGTTTATTCAGCAAACACCACATATTAGGATTTTGGTTGGTATAAATGTTGATAAGTTAACGTATCAGGCAAATCAGCAGGGATTGTTATTTAATCCGAATGAAGAACAGTCGCAGGAAGAATTCTTTAATGATATAAAAAAGAATATTCAAGAAGCTAAGTATGATAAGGATGTTGAGGATGGTATGTATCAATTCATTGAAGACATAACTTCAGGGAGAATAGAAATGCGTATTCATCCAAAGCAGAACATCCATGCTAAGATATATATATTTCGTGAGGAAGTTTATCATCCTCACGGCTATGGTTCTGTTATCACTGGTTCCAGCAATCTTACAGAGGCTGGACTAGAGAAAAATTTTGAATTTAACGTAGAACTCAGATATGATGATGATATTAAATTTGCTACAGAAACATTTGAAAAATTGTGGGCAGAATCTGTTGCAATAGAAATAAAGCATATCGAGCAGATAAAGGAAGAGTCATACCTTAATACAAATTTCACCCCATACGAGGTTTATCTGAAATTTCTGTTAGAATATTTCGGTAAAAGTATAGACTTTGATCCCAACTCTGTATCCGATTTGCCTAAGGGTTATAAAAAACTATCTTATCAGATTGATGCCGTGAATGACGGATATTCAAAGATGATGAAACACAATGGCTTTTTTCTTTCTGATGTAGTTGGATTAGGAAAAACTATTGTTTCTGCACTTATAGCGAAGAAATTTTTCTTTGCGAACGGTTTTCCAATGCATCGTTCCCATACATTGGTTATTGTTCCGCCTGCGATGAAGGAAGGATGGGAAAGAACATTGGCTGAATTTAAACTTGATAATTATACTATTGTTACAAACGGGAGTTTGCATAAATTGAAAAATCCGTCATTATACGATTTGATAATTGTAGACGAAGCCCACAAGTTTAGAAGTGATACAGCCTCAATGTATAATGAATTGCAGAAATTATGTAAGACTAAAACACAATATGCTGATGGTAGTCTGCATGACAAGAAGGTTATACTTGTATCTGCAACTCCATTAAATAATAAGCCTGAAGATATCGCAAACTTGGTTTATCTGTTTCAGGATTCTAAAGACAGCACCTTGGAAGAAGGAAATTTGCAGCGTTTCTTCCGTGAGCAGATTGATAAATATAAGAAACTAAAGAAACAAAAAGATATTGATGTTATATCTAATGGCATAAAAGCAATTTATGAAAAGATTCGAATTAAGGTTGTTGAGCCGTTAACAGTGCGCCGTACACGCACAGACTTGATGGAAAATGATGCATACAGAAAGGATTTAGAAGAACAAAATGTTCATTTCCCTGATGTTATGCCTCCCCATAAGATGTATTATCAATTAGATGAAGTACTTGATAAATTGTATGATGATACTATTATGTCTTTGGGCGGTAATGGAGAAAATGCCTTAAAATACTATCGGTATCAGGCTATAAAATATCTCAGGCCGAAAAAGAAAGCTAAATACAATAAGGCTGATATGATATCTGTTCAATTGGCAACTATTATGAAAACACTTCTTGTCAAACGAATAGATAGTAGTTTTTATGCTTTTAAGCAGTCTTTGAGAAGGTATTATCAGGCAAATAAAATTATGCTTGATATGTTTGAAAAAGGAGTAATATACATTGCCCCCAACTTGAATGTTAATGAACTGTTGAGTGAAGGAAAAGAAGACGAACTGATAGAGCAGATAGAAGAAGCACAATATACAGATCCGACCATAGAAGTTTGTACACCAGATGATTTTGTGGATGGCTTTAAAGAAGGATTGGAAGATGATGGACGGATATTGAAAGATTTGGTAGACGCATGGGACAAAATAACATACGATCCTAAGTTGGAGGCTTTTATCAACAAATATCTGAAAAATGAACTTTTTGATAAGTCCATCAATCAGGAAGGCAAGCTTGTCATCTTTTCAGAAAGTAAAGAGACAACCAAATATTTGTCTGATGCATTGAAAGCAAACGGATACAATCGTATCTTGACTGTTCAGAGTGATAACAGGAACGATAAGATGCCTGTTCTTGAAGCTAATTTCGATGCCAACTATAAAGGGGAAAAGAAGAACGATTATAATATTGTCATTTCTACGGAGGTGCTGGCAGAGGGTGTAAATTTGCATCGTGCAAATGTAATAGTCAATTACGATACGCCTTGGAACTCTACTAGGTTGATGCAACGAATCGGACGTGTAAACCGTATAGGAAGTACTGCAAAAGAAGTGCACATATTCAACTTTTTCCCAACAACTAATGTTAATAATGATATAGAGTTGGAGAAGAAAGCCAAGATGAAACTTTTTGCCTTTCATGCTGCACTCGGCGAAGATAGTCAGATTTATTCTACAGACGAAAATCCTGAAAGTTTTGGATTGTTTGACAAGAATGTCGATGAAGAACGGGATGAAAAATTACGCTATCTTATGTGGTTAAGGAAGTTGAAAGAAGATGATCCTGATTTAATAAAACGGATAAATAAGATGCCTTTAAGAGCCCGTGTTGGCAGAAAGAGCAAACTTATCCCTATGAGTACTATCACGTTTATTCGCAATAAACGAAGGGATGCCTTTACTTTCGTCCGTGAAGACGGAAGCATTGAGGAACTCACATTCCTTGAAGCTGTGAAAGAATTTGAGGCAATGGTGGACGAGAAAGCTATTCCTTTGCATGACAAACATCATGAACAAGTGGCAAAAGCTATAGAAGTTTTTTCAGAAAAAGAAGAAGCGGCTAAGGCTGCCACCAAGAAAGTGGTTAACAATCAAGGACCGAATGAGAAGAAAGCATTGGCTTATCTTGACGGCTTTGTGAGTGTTCCTAACATAACCGATGAAGAGGTTGTTTTGATAAGAAAGGCTCAACGTGCAATCTCAACTGGAAAATTCCAGCAGTTGCAGCGTGATATAAATAAGTTGCAAAGTGCAACAAAGAAAACACCAGTTAAAATAGTTGTATTGTTGGAAAAACTCATGAAGATCATTACATCTTATCCTATTGAGCATATTGAACTGAACACTCATGGTGCTCAGGCTGTAAATAACATGAAAGTGAAAAAAGATTTAATGCCGGAAATAATAATTTCTGAGAGTTTTGCAATATGATTTTTTTACTTCATAAAATATTTGAAATAAGAAATAAAATAACAATTCAACAGATAACAATATTAAATGAATCAGATGATATAAATCTGTTTGAATAAAAACTTGAAATATAAATAATTATGGATAAATCGAAGCTTAAAAATATACTATCTTCTGTATTTGACTTTGAACAATGGAAGAACATATTGACTGAAATGTTCCCAAAAGTTGAATACTTTACTCAAATCAATCAAATTTCCCATGATTTGGTTAAAGAGGGAGGTCAGACTGGTATGATTCGTCTTGATGACGGACGTTCGTTGGCTATTTATGTATTTGAGGTAAAAGATAACGTGCTTATTGAACGTAATCGTAAAGGATTGCGTGACATAGCGGCTAAGACCATTGACCAGTCAATCATTCATGGTGCTTTAGCTTTCTATTATTCTAAAAATGTTCCTGACTATCGTTTGACTTTCATTGCAAAGCAGACATCGTTCAACGAATACGGAGAACTTGTAAAATCTGAAACAGCCCCTAAAAGATACACGTTCCTTTTAGGTAAAAACGAGCCATGCAGGACAGCTGCAGACCGTCTGTATGAGTTGGTTTCTAAAAGGAAAAACAGTTCAATCTATTTGGCGGACGTGACAGAAGCATTCTCTGTTGAGCGATTGAACAAAGAATTCTTTGCCGGATACAAGGCACAGTACAACAAGTTCCTGCAACAACTTTCTGATACTAAACCTAATCGTGATTATGTCAAGAAACTGCTTGGGCGTATAGTGTTCTTACAGTTCCTTCAGAAAAAAGGTTGGATGGGTGTTCCTGCCTCAAGGCCGGATTGGACAGGTGGTGATAAAAATTATCTTGCTCATTTAATTGAACACTATGAAGGACACTATCGTCTGCTTACAGAAGTTCTTGAATATTTATTTTTCAACACGTTGAATGAAAAAAGGGATGGCGATATTGCGGATAAACGGTTGGGTGACGATATCAAGATTCCATACCTAAATGGTGGCTTGTTTGAGAAAGATAACATCGATAGATTGGATATAGACTTTCCTTACTCTTATTTTAAGGAACTTATAGATTTCTTCGATATGTATAATTTCACCATAGATGAAAACGATCCTGATGATAGTGAGGTGGGTATCGATCCGGAGATGTTGGGACATATCTTTGAGAATCTTTTGGAAGACAATAAGGATAAAGGGGCATTCTATACTCCAAAGGAAATAGTGCATTATATGTGCCGTCAGAGTGTAATTCAATATTTGAAAGCTCACGAATCTGATGAACAATATGCCAAACCGATAGAGCAGTTGATAAACAATGGAATCGTTATGCCTATACTTCAAACAAAGTATGTTGCATCACGATTTATGAAACTACTCAAAGAGGTAAAAGTATGCGACCCTGCCATCGGTTCTGGTGCATTCCCAATGGGTATACTGTATGTCTTGTATTATGCTATTCATAATTTGCAGCCGCATGCTGATCCAAGAGGAAGCTTTGATTCAACCGAAACAAAACGTGAAATCATTCAGAACAACATCTTTGGTGTTGATATAGAGCAGGGTGCTGTAGACATTGCACGTTTGCGCTTTTGGTTGGCATTAGTGGTTGATGCAGATGAACCACAACCGCTTCCCAACTTGGATTATAAAATTACCTGTGGAAACTCTTTGTTAAGTCGTTACCCTATAGATTCTCCTATAGAAAATGTGTTTATTGAATATAACAAAGGGAAAAGTGAAAGTGAAAAGATGACACTTTCAAAATACAAAGAATTAGTTAGCGACTATACCAATACATCTAATCATATAACAAAGGAGAACTTTCGACGGACAATTGAAAATATAAAAAATACGTTCAAAACGGAGCTTACAAAACAGGAAAAAGAGAAAATTTCGAAATTGAGAGGTAGAATACTTTCATTAGAAAGTCCTATGCTTTTGGGGGAACGTACACGGAAAGAAAAAGTAGAATTAAAAAAGCTAAAAGAACAGTTGGTCAAACAAGAACAGTTGCAATCAAACATAATTAATAACAAGCTTTATACAGATGCTTTTGAATGGCGATTTGAATTTCCTGCGTTACTTGATGAAAATGGAGATTTTACGGGATTTGATATTATTATAGGCAATCCTCCTTTTTTGAGAATTCAAGGTATTAGGAAAGTAAATCCACAGTTTGCAGACGAACTTGTTAAAAAGTATCAGTCTGCAACAGGTTCTTTTGATTTATATGTAACATTTGTCGAACGAGGACTGCAAATAATTAAAAGACAAGGTATTGTAAACTATATCATGCCTGTTAAATGGACAAATGCTGCTTTTGGTAAAGGGCTGCGCACAATTATTTCTAAAAAGAATGCAGCACATCAAATCATTAATTTTGGAGCATATCAAGTGTTTAATGCTTCTACATATACAGCGCTTCAATGGTTTATGCCTAATAGTAATGAGCTGCTGTATTATGAATTGGATAAAGATCTCACCACTAATCAGGAACTTGATTCATATTTGAAATCACTCAATAATAAAAAAGTGTCTAAAATAAAGGCTAATAAGCTTAATAAAGAGACATGGGTACTGACAGTAGGTTATGCAACTGAAATATTAGAAAAATTGGAAAGTCATTCTCGTTGTATTGGAGACATCTTTGAGAAAATATTTCAAGGTATTGCAACGAGCAAAGATGATGTTTATTTTTTGTATGATTGCACAGAAGAAAATGACTTAGTCTATGGCTACTCCAGACAACTCGGATATCAAGTTTGCATTGAACGAGGATTAGTAAAACCTTTATTGAAAGGTGAGGATGTGCATCGTTATGAACATATCTCAACAGTTCGATTTGTGATATTCCCATATAAATTAGATAACGGAAAAGCAATTCTTTACACAGAAAAAGAGATAGGAACTCTCTTTCCAAAAGGATATGATTATTTGAAGAAATGTGAAGATATTCTTCGAAATAGAGAAAAAGGTAGATTAAAAAACGATGATTATTGGTATAAATATATATACCCTAAGAACCTTGTCTTATTTGATAATAAGAAATTAGTCGCACCAGATATTTCTATGGGTGGAAATTTTGCATATGATGAAAAAGGACTTTTTTATCAAACGACCACTGTCTATGGGTATGTTAAAAGAAATGAAATAGAAGAAGGTTATAAATTTTGGTTAGCTTTATTCAACTCTCGTTTGTTTTGGTGGTATTTGAAAAATACAGGGACAGTATTGGCAAATGGGTTCTTTAGGTTTAAGCCAGATTATATTAAACCGTTTCCAGTACCAGCAACCATTTCATCAGATATAGAATGCATAGTATCAATACTATGTGATTATGTTCTTCTCATTAAATCCCAAGATACAAATATCTCAGATTTAATTTCAAATAAATTAATTTCAGATTATTTTGAGAAAATCATTGATGGTTGTATTTATGAAATTTATTTTGGAGATTATATGAAGAAGCTTGAGATAGATATTACAAGTTCTGCATTAAATCTTATTAAGTCTATTTCTAATATATCTTCTGATAAAGAAAAAATTGAGGTTATATTAAACGCTTTCTTGACTATAAAGAAAACAGATAATCCTATACGAAGTCGACTAGAGTTATTCACTCTTAGAAGTCCCGAATTATTAAAACCCATAATAGAAGAATAATATGCCAGCAATAAACAAGATACACATAACAGGTTTTAAAGCCTTTCCAGATGACTTTGAACTAGAATTAAATGGAAAACATTTATTAATGTATGGAGAAAATGGAAGTGGTAAATCATCAATATATTATGCACTTCATTGCATATTTCAAGCACCATTGAAATCAGATGCAGGTAAAAAGTATTTTGATGTATCAAATGAGCAACATCTCAAGAATATATATAATTTAGCAGTAGACTCTAAAATATGGATAGATTTTGATGGTAGGCATCCATTCATTTATAAAATTGATAAAAATGGCTATAATACAACATTAATAAATGGAGAACATCCACTTCCTGCAAATATTAACGGTTGTTTTATCAATCATCAATTCTTATTCCATTTTTTTAATTTTAGAAACTCTCAGAGTATTAATTTGTTCCCAGTTTTTATAAAAGATATTTTATCCTTTTGTAAGGATGAAAATTCAGGACTACATATAGGAGAAATGTATGATAAGATAACATCTTCAATAATAAAAAGGGGGAAAAAGATAGATCCTGTATATATTTCAAATATAGAATATTTTAATAATGCAGTTAAAGACGTTGTTGAGAATATTAATATCTATGCATCAGACATATATAATAAGTATTTTCTTGATGATGAAAGTCTTGAGTTACAAATAAGATTGAGATATGATTCAAATTTAGATAAGCCTGTAGATGATTCAAATGAATATTGGTTAAAATATGACAGAGTTATTGAATATACAAAAGAAAATGGAATATTAAAAGAACATCTATCTTCTTATAAGAAATTAAATGAACCGTTTATTGGACTTGAGATATCAGAGAAACAACAAGACGGTAGTCTTAAAAAAATATCTAAACCACATATATATTTTAATGAAGCAAAGTTAACTGCTATAGCCTTGTCTGTTAGATTTGCATTATTAAACTTAGACAAACCTGCTGATGGCCGTTTTTTGGCTCTTGATGATATGCTTATCAGTCTTGATATGAGTAATCGGGTTAAAGTAGTAGATTTTTTGTTGAAAATATCAGATAAGTATAAAATATATTTATTTACTCATGACAAAATGTTTTTTGAATACTTTAAGCATAAAACAAAAAAAAATCATGGTGAATGGATATATAAAGAAATATATATGAATGATGAGAAAGAACCATATATAAGAAATAGTGAAGATTACATTGGACAAGCCGATCATTATATAAAACAACATGAATATGAAATAGCAGGTAACTTTTTAAGGAAGGCCGCAGAATTATTATGTAAGAATTTTTTACCAATCAGGTGGCAATTATCTACTGACTATAGTAAGTTAGATTTAAATGGTCTAATTCAAAATTGCAAAAGATATGCAGAAGAAAGTGGAATAAATGATATTTCTATTTTTGAGGAATTGGATAGCTTCCGTAAATTTATATTAAACCCAGCTAGTCATGATAGTTATGATGTCATAAAATATCGATATGAAGTTGAGATGTGTTTGCATACATTGCAATCATTTCAATCTATAGAAACAATTCCATTCTTAGAAAAAGGAGTAAAACTTAGTTTTGAACTAAAAACACCGCCTCCTAATATAAATTATAAGTTTGAAATAACATTATGTGATGACTTTAGGATTATTAAACAACCCGGTAAAGAGTCTATTATTTCAAAAGGTCGAATTAATTATAGGGTTATTAAGAATGGAATTATTGGAGATATTCAATCTGATAACACAACAATAAAACATTTTTATGATGTAAATTATAGTAAATCAGATAAAAGTAAAGACTCAAATTATCTTGATAGTGTCATTGAAGTCAAATCAGGGAAAACGATAAAATTGTTTATATAGAGAAAGTGTTTGACAAAATAATTACATATAAATATGATAAAGACAGAATTTGGACAATTTGATGGTAATAGTTGGGAAGAATTATGTCAGGTATGTTTAAAATTGAAATTTGAAAATGAAGGCTACCAAGAATTACCTGCATGGAAAGGTGATATGGGTATAGAAGGTTTTACACGTACCGGGAAGGTTTTTCAATGTTATTGCCCAGATGAGGATTATGCCCCTGATATATTGTATGAGAAGCAACGAGATAAAATAACAAGAGATTTACATAAACTAGAAGTAAATACTAAAGAACTTAAGGATTATTTAGGGGATATACGTATAAGTCAATGGATATTCCTTACTCCAAAGTATAAAAATAAAGAATTGGTTAAACATTGTCATAATAAAGCCGCTGAGTATAAAAGAAAAAAAATAGAAATCTTATCGGATGATTTTGATGTTCTTATATATGATGAAGATTATTTTACTATGCAAATTCCAATTGCTTTGAATGTGAATAGTAAAAAAATTGGGTTTAATATTGAATTTAAAAATAATATAGATTGGACAAAATCTAACATTTTATTAGTGGAAAATGCCACATCAAAACATATGAAACGCTTACCACCTGATGCGAAGAATAAGAATGATAAGGTCAATAAGTTAACAGAATTTACAGTAAGAGACTTCCTGTATGAGCAACAGATTATAAATAAATGGAAAAATATAATCCCTAATGATTATGAAAAATTTGTGAGCATTGTTGGTGACTATGAATACACTGTAGAGGAAATGTGTATAACTAGTGTTAATGAAAACAATCAATTATATGAAAGGATTAAAAGTGAATTAAAAAATAAATTAAAGGAAGCGTTTCCTTGCTATGATGATCTGACATTAGAAAAATTAACTAAAGGTGTTGTAGCCGATTGGATTTTAAGATGTCCAATTAAATTTGAATAATTATGGATAGAATTGTATTTAAAAAGAAACCTATACCATTGCCTGCAGAGTACAGGCCAATGTATCAGATAGCACTAATTGTATTAATTCTTAAGTTTTGTTGTAGAGCAAATACATCAAGTTTACTTAAGTTGCATTTGTTTTCATGGTGTCTTTACTCTGATAAAAATATGAGTATTATGAATAGATTTATTGAGACTAACTATAGAATTAAAGTTCCGCATTGGACGATTGATCCAGCTTTAAATAGAGCTTTAAATTTAGCAATAGCGGATGGAATCTGTAAAATAAAGTCTAACAATAAATATTGCTTGACAAAGAAAGGTTTAGATTTCGCATTAAAATTAGAATCGGATAAAGACCTTCTATATAAAGAAAAGAGTTTTTTATTTAAAGTAGGTAAAAGTAGAATATCAGATTCTCTTGTAGAAAAAATAACAATAAAAGATTTAGGGCTATGTTAAGAATAAATGCGATAAAAATACAGATAGTTACTGCAGATGGTCTATATGGTTTTGAACAAAGTTTTCAAAATGGGCTAAATATTATTCGGGGTAATAATAGCTCAGGTAAATCAAGCCTGTTTCAAGCAATCTTATATGCTTTAGGATTAGAAGAATTGCTAGGTGGGAAAAATGAAAAAACCATGCAATCAGTATTAAAAGATCAAGTGGAGTTCCCTGATTCAAATTTTCATGAGGTACTTCAATCAGAAGTGTTTTTGGAGATAGAGAATAAAAATACTATCACAATAAGAAGGTCTATAATAAGTCCGACAGAAAGTCCTAAGTTGGTAAATATATATTATGGGAATCTATTAACAGGGAATAATAAATATCTGAAAAAGCAATCAATGTACATTCATGATAAAGGGGGAGCTACTGATACAACATATGGTTTCCACTTTTTCTTATCAGAATTTTTAGGTTGGAGTTTGCCTGAAGTTATTAACAATCAAGGGCAACCTGCTCATTTATATATTCAACAAATAGCACCTATATTTATGATAGAACAAAAGTCTGGATGGTCTGATTTTTTTTCTACCATGCCATATTATGGAATTAAACAGGCAACAAGCCGTGTTATAGAATTTATTCTAAATATGGATATATTTGAAAATCAAAAGAAAAAGACAGAGTTAAATTATAGAGAGGATTGTCTAAAAGAAACGTGGAAAACAGAATATATAAAAATTTCTAATCTAGCAAGAGACACGCGTTATGATTTGCAAGGATTAACAGAAAATCCTTCGATATTAAATATTAAAGAAGTATTTCTTGCAAAAGAGACTAAAAATGGGGTTATTGATATAGAATCTGAATTGTCATTATTACAAAAAGAATATGAGGAACTTAGCCAAACACCAGTAAAGTCTGTTGGAGAAAATGCTGAGATATTCGAAAAAGAATTAAATAATTTGCAGTATATTTTAAAGAAAAAATCCTTGTTATATGATGTTCTAAATTCCGATTTGTTATTGAATGAACAACAATTAGAAGAACTTAAGGAACAATTATTAGATGTGAGTTCTGACTTGCAGAAAAATAAAAGTGCTCTAAAAATTACAAATCTTGGTGGTGAGATTCAGTCAGAAATAGCAATCTCAATATGTCCGACTTGCCATCAACATATAGAAGATTCTCTTTTGCCTCATAATGTACAAGAAATACCTATGAGTATAGACGAAAATATACAATATTTAGAGTCTAAGAAAAAAATGATTGAAAAGTATATTGAAGGACAATCTAAAAAATGTAATGAATATAATAGAAATTTAAATATCCTAAAACAAGAGTTAGCTAATATTCGAGCACAAATTCGATCATTAAAAAAAGATTTGATAGAAGATAATAGATTACCTTCTATTTCTGATATTGAATATAGATTAAATTTAAAGAAAAAGATTGGTTTTTTTGATAGAAAAATTGATGAGTTTAATGAATTAAAAGAAAAGTTTAGAAATTTATCAATAGAGTATAAACAGTTACTTGTTTCTAAAAAAAATATGTTAGAAAGTTTTTCTTCTAATACAGATAGAAATAAAGTAAATGATTTAGAATTTTTCTTTAAAACAGCACTTAATGATTTTAAATATGAAAGTAAACCAATAGAAACAATTCGTATCTCTCCTGATGACTATTTGCCGTTAACTCAATTAATTACAGGTGAAAAGTATAATATTCGTTTTGATTCTTCTGCAAGTGATTTTATTAGGTGTTTATGGGCTTATTATATAGCATTGATGCAAACGTCCTTAAAATATAAAGGAAATCATCCTAATTTGCTTATGTTTGATGAACCGAAACAGCAGGATATGTCAGAAGAAGGATTTAAAATATTTCTACATAAGCTATCTGAATTTTCGTCTGAACAAGTTTTAGTATTTGCTTCATTTGAAAATAAAGATGAGTCTTTCCTTTCTGCTACAGAGGGTTTGACTTATAATTTGATTCGTATTGAGGAAAAACTTATTAAACCTTTAGTATAAAAACGAATAATTTAATTTTATGTTAATAAAATATTAATGTCACGTGAGTTTGATAAAATCATAATTGTTTGTTGTACTAAATGATTTTGCTATTTCATTTTTTATAATAGTTGTTTGTATCTGTTTATTATTAAGAATTTATAAATGATTAGATGATTATTAAATTATATATTATGTACGTACATTACATCTCACCCAATTCACGTTATGACAATAAATAATTTGCTTAACGTCAATTCTCGTGATGAACTGCGCGAATGGCTGATGCAGAATCATGATAAGGAGCCGGAATGTTGGGTAGTGGTGAAACGTGGAAGACCTGTTGACGACGGCACGTTCTGGTATATAGATGCTGTAGAAGAGGCGATGTGCTTCGGATGGATAGACAGCACGACAAAGAAGCTGGCAGACGGGGTGACGGCACAGAGGCTGTGCCCGAGAAAGCGGCGCAGCAACTGGTCGGAACTGAACAAGGAAAGATGTCGCAGGATGGAACGGCTCGGGCGGATGACTGATGCCGGCAGAGCCGTGTTGTCGGATATGACGGACAAGGGCTTTGTGATAGACGATGATGTAATGAAAGAATTGAAGTCGGACGCTGTGGTGTGGCATAATTTCTGTCGCCTGCCCGAGCTGTATAAGCGTGTGCGCATTGACACCATCCAGATAAAGAAACGTCAGCCCGAGCTGTTCAGAAAACGGCTTGACAAATTTATAGAAAACACCCGAAAGGGTGTTATGTATGGTGAATGGAACGATAACGGCAGACTGCTGATGTAATCAGCGTATGTTTCCTTATTAGAGCGTCAAAAAAAGTTCTGCAAAAGGCATCCGCAATACAGAAAAAATCTATAACTTTGTCATCGTTGGTTATTGTTCGTATTTTGCAATAAAGTTGCAATCTTCTCTGGTTATCTAATATATGCATTGGCGTTCGTATTGTCAATTCTAACCTTAAATTTGCAAATATGAAGTTGAAAGATAAACGATTTATTATATTCGAAGGCACAATGTCGTGTTTTATCTTCATTGTTGGTATAATTTATGTTTTATGCGGATTTGGCGAATTGTTTGGTGTGGCTGAATATTTCTTTTTGTTTTGGCCATCGCACATTCTTGCAGGAATAGCTACGTGGCTTGTATGTAAAAAGGATTATTGGGCAAATCTTACAATATGGCAAATCGTGTTTTCTTTTATCATTTCATTACTTATACTTTTATTCTTTATGCAAGGCGAGTATATTCTGTTCTTGGCCATTATGATCTTTTTCGTTACCAATATATTTTCCATGTTTCTAATTCCTTTTTATTGTTTACTGTATGGAATAATCATAAACAAGGGTAAGAAGAGTAAAAAAGCTATGGAAGGAATAATGAAATAGATTTTATTTATACTTATCAATTCATGAATATATATTCGTGAAAGCATTATAAGACATTAGTTAGAAATAAAGAAACAATGAAAGATAAAATTTTACTTACATTATTACTTAGTATTGTCGCCATATATTGTAGTGGTCAGTCTTTTCTTGTCAAATACCCCAAATTGACAGACCGTAATTTGGGAGAGTTTTTCAAGGATTGGGAAATTTATTCGGATAGCATTTCTTCTTGTAATATCATTAAAGACAGCATATTGTCTGATGTTGTAAATAGAGAACTTGCAGCGTTTAAGGATGAAAACAAAAGGCAAAACAGTATAAATTCGCAATATATAGTTTTTCCTCGAACAATTGAAGTTGAACGATATTGTTTAGATGTGGATACGATAATGGCAAAATCCTCCCAAGGCTTTCCGGTATATATACCTGACATGAAAAGAGAGCAATATTCAGTTGACACAATAACTCCTGACATTCCACGAGGCGGACTGTATTTAACTTCTGGTATAAGAGAGGTATTATCGGAATTTGCAGGCGGACTTAAAAAGGAAAATGTAATTACGGAGATAAATAAAAGTAATGTCAAAAAGTTGAAAAAATACATACCTGTGGCTTATGGACATTGGGGCGGCTATTGGTGGTTTGTGTCTTTCCCTATAATTAACGGTATTTGTTATTCGGACAATCTGATAGCAATTATGAGGAGAACAAGTTGGTGTACTGGCGATGTAATATGGTATGTAAAAGAAAATGGTAAATTTGTCAGAAGACCACAGCCTGTATCTGCATGGATTGAATGATGATTATTAGCAGATTGTATAATTATCAGAATGTTAGGCACTATAAAATATTTTCCATTTACACAAAATATTTTATAGTGCCGAATCTATAGTCTAAAATACTTTTCAACCATATCCTTGAGCTGATTCAATGACAGATTTGCTATTCCAATCGATTCTATAAGTGAAAACTCTTCTTTATTCTTGCTTATAACAAACTTATGTTCATGACCATCTATTTCGGCAAGCAAATGGAAATTTCCCTTATACGCCTGTTCAATACGGACATTCTTTATAATATGCCCTTTTATGACAAATTCGTATATTGCAGGAGCCACTTCCTGTAACTCTCCCCATGATTTCAAATGGTCAGATATAGTGGTTTCAACACGTCCTATCCGTTGTTCTGCAACACCATATTTAGAGGCAACCGCACGAAATTGTCTTATGGCATTAACTATATCACGTATTATTGCATCAGGTCTACGTATTCCATTATCTTTAGCAAACTGAATAATATCATCCCGTGTTATATCCCTAAGTTTTGCCCTGATATACATACAATGGTCTTCATTAGGCAAGAATCCTCCATTGTCAAATATATAAGTTACATCGTATGCAGGAGATATACGCCAAGTACCATCCTCACTCATAACAAATGAAAAATTCTTATTATGGTCATCCGTATTGTTTGCCAATACATTAAAGACCATCCTGCGGAATACTTCAGAACAATCTGTTTCTGGCAAATGAAGCTTCCGACATACTGTAATCAATTGTTCGTAACTGTCTGCATCGGGGCTAATAGCAGCTAAAGTTTGTGTATGAATCTTTTTCCCGTTATTACGGTCAAAGCGTTTTGTCATGAAATGATTATTTCCATCTACCTGATAGAGTCTTGAAGGCATCATATTTATTCCTGCCATTGTAGCAAGTTCATAGTAAGACATCTCCAATTCAGCTGAACTGTATTGTGAATTACCAAATTTGATCAGATAGTAATCAAAGTCCTCCAATCCTGAAATCTGTCCGCTACGAATTTCACCATTATTTCGATTGATGGCAATAATTGCCTTAGGTTGACGGCCACCGGCTGAAGTGCCAACCGTAAGCAATGATTGCATTGTTACGGACTCTTCTGGTAGGATTCTGGCATTTTCTCTTTCTGAGAATATGCGTTCTGCTAAATTAGCCAATGATTTGATATCTATTTTTTCAGCCTTTCGCTCTCTTGAAATTTCGGGTAAAAATTCTAAAGCTCCCATTCCACGTTTTCCTATAAATGAGAGTTTATCAAGAGGGGTAATATCTGCATTTGACAGGTGGTTTTGTTGACGCCATAAATCAAAAAGTTGATTACCCCATGCATCAGGTAACGAATCGGCTAAAAATGCCGGTAATTTTTGATAAATCTTAGCTTCTTCTCCCCATACAGGTATGAGTCCCCTTGCTCCATCCACGGGTGCTACTAATGGAGAAATATTGAGACCTTTCTTCAGAAAGGACGGATTATACATAAAATATGATAACCTACGTCTGGCATCCCGAGCCAATCTGCCAATTTCCTCATCCCAAAGGATTACTTTTAACGACTGTACCATAAGTTTACGTTATTTAGAGTGTCTGACACGTTGCGCCTTTTTATCATCCTTACGCATCAGATAAGGAGATTCAGGCAACTCAGGAAGAAGGTTGTCTATCGTGTTAATCTGACCGACTACTTTCAGCAACAAGATAAATGTTGACAACGAAATATTGCCTGCAGTACCATTTTCAAATTTGTGTATGGTTGTAAGGCCAATGCCTGACTGCTCTGAAACATCTTTCTGAGTAAGATTGCAACGGATTCTATATTCTTTGAATCTGTTGCCTAATAGCCTTACAAGCTCAGGTGTAGAGTATTCATAAAAGTCTACCATATTATTCTTATTTATATATCATTATGATGATAGTTATGCTTGTTTTTAGTTGTTAATCTTCAATATTGTGAATGTTATAAACGCAAAGCTATGCAATTTTTGAGAATAAAACTAATTTTTTTGGAAAAACTTTATCATTAAATTATAAAGACAGATTGTAATTCTTAGATTTTCGACTTGTTTTTATCCAAATTTCACTATATTTGTATTGAAGTTTTGGCTGCAAAAAATCGGAATAGTACGAAGTACGAGAATATATATGTAATCATTGATTTTCAGAGAGTTGAGTTTACCGTAATTTCTTTTCCTATTTTCAAAATGACTACTCGTACCAATTAATTTAGAAAGTGCCGAATATCATAATTGTGAATATACTGCATCGGATATTGAAAGCAAATTTACTGTAACTATCACTCCGATGGAGCGTATTGAGACTCCAGCACGTAAGATGTAATCAGTTGATGTTTCTCTCTATGAGTGTCAAAAAAGTTCTGCAAAAGGCATCCGCAATACAGAAAAAATCTATAACTTTGTCATCGTTGGTTATTTTTTATATAAAAGCATTGATTCCGGTTTTTGGCTGTTCTTTCTGGCAGACAATGACTTTAAAAAGTAAAAAGCGCCAGGGAGAATAAGGCCTATTGCAACTTGATTGGGATGAAGAATATAAAGGTTCCCTAATGTACTGAAGTATGGAAGAAAATAATATAATTATCTATACCGCAGCTGATGGGCTGTTATGAATTTTTTAAGATATGAGTTATGAAAAAAATATTTCTACTTTTATATTTGTGTGTTATTCTCAGTAATATCGCCATATCACAGAACATAATGGATGTGAAACAATATTCATTTAGGTCATTAACTTATAATGATACACGTTCTTTCAGGGTTGCTGTACCTGCTTCGGCTTATCCAAATGTAAAGTATAATGTGCTGTTTGTCCTGGATGCAGATTATACCTTTGATGTGATCGCTTCGACAGCCGTTTATTTACAGACCTTTGACTATATTCCTCCAACGGCAGTTGTAGCAATCGACTATTCAACTCCCGGAAATAGAAATGATGTAGGATACGACTTGTCCGGCAACAGTCTTGATTCAAGCGGAGAAATGTTTTATAAATATGTTAATACCGATTTGGCAAAGGAAATAGACAGAATTATTCCAACATCAGGTTTTAATACGTTAGTTGGCCATTCATATACGGCAAGCTATCTGAACTATTATATCGATGCAGGGAATGATAATATGACGTCATATATTCTATTCTCGCCTGAAAAGATGGAACGGATGCCTGGCTTTGAAACCAAGTACAAGACAAAGAGTCCGAGTGTCCGCATAATTACAGCTATGGATGATACTGAAGAAAGACAGACTTTTGGCCGGAATTTGTATGAGAACTTTCAGAAAATGAAATATGACGTTAAGCTTCACAGTATTAAAGCAGACCATATGTCTGTAATTCCGGCAGGGATTATGCAAGCCTTGACAAGCTTGTATGACAAATATTACAATATAGACAGTATATACGCTGCCATAGAACGTTCGGACTGTCCTTTATGGGAGACTTTTACAAGCATAAATGAAAATAACAGAACTCTTTATAAACAAGAATTACCAGTTTCAGGCTCATGCATTTCTGCTTTCTTGTGGACGGCCATTCAAAAAGACGAAAAAGAATCAATAGACAAATTACGCGTTTATTATGAGAATGCCTTGGAAAGTGAAAACTCTGATCCTAATGCATTAGGCGTTATGGGAGATCTGATGAATAAACTTGGCTTATGGAAAGAGGCAGATTACTACTTGCAACGATGTCTGGACAGATATAAAAAATTGAAACAAGAACATGAAACACTGTATTGGAGAAGAGTGTACTCATTGAATGTCTTACCTAAACTCGGGCAATATAAAAAGGCATGGAAGATATTAGAAGAAGGGAAAAAGATATATCCCGATGATAAAGCTATATTCTGTTATTATCAAGGAGTGTTATCAATAACAAACGATTATCTTATAAAGAAAGGCATAGAACAATTGAAAATTGCACTGAAATATCCCGATGTACTGAAAAATAATTTTGTGAACTTGGATGAAGCAGAAGCTCTTTTGAAAAAAGGAATATCAAAGGAAAAAGGTGTAATGCCGTAGATTCTACAATTGGATAAGAAAAATAAGTAAAATTACAAATGAATATGGGTAATCATGCTCCATTAATTCAGAATATTGTCAAGGTTTGACTAGACGTAAGAATCTAAAATCTTGATATATGGTTTTGATTTAAAAAAATAATGCTAACTTTGCAGTTAAGCATGCATTGGCTTGCGGAAAATCTTGAATTTAAGATAAAAATATGATAGAGCAAGTTTTGATAAAGAATTATAAGTCAATAAGAGACTTGTCGCTGCCGTTGAACAGACTTAATGTGCTTATTGGTTCAAACGGTGCGGGCAAAAGCAACTTTATTTCATTCTTTGAACTGATTAAGGCTATCTATGAACAAAGGTTTGGAAGCTATACGTTGTCAAAGGGTGGTATAGATAATTTGTTGTATCATGGAAGAAAGAAATCCGCGTCAATAGAAGGATTGATAGATTTTGATAATACCAATGCTTTCTTTTTTGAGATAAAGCCGGCACCGTCGAACAAAGGCTATCTTGAGAATACCGGCGACTATTTTAATTGTCATCAAAGCAAGATAAAAGATTATCCGCAGTGGAACAAAACATTATGGGATTCTGCAGTGGAAGAATCTTCGTTGGCATATAACACTAAATGGAGAGCGGCCTATTTGAGGACATATTTAAAAAGTTTTATGGTGTATCATTTTCACGATACAAGCTTCACTTCTCCTATGCGTGGTGACTGCAACATAAACGACAATGAATGTCTGCGTGATAACGGCTCAAACCTGGCAGCTTATCTGTATTACCTGATGCAGAACGACGAAAAGGCTTTCCGCTTTATCGAGGGTGTCGTACGTTCCGTGGCGCCTTATTTTAAAGGCTTTAAGCTTCGCCCTGACGCCAACAATAATAACAAGATACGTCTGGAATGGGAAGAAAGAGACACGGATATGTATCTCGACGGATACAGTTTTTCTGACGGCACGCTGCGTTTCATTGCTTTGGCTACGTTGTTGTTGCAGCCGAAAAAGCCAGAGGTTATTATTATTGACGAACCAGAACTCGGACTGCATCCTGCTGCTATCAATAAGTTGGCTGAGATGGTGAAAAGTACTTCTGTAAGGAGTCAGATAATATTGTCTACCCAGTCAACAAATCTTGTCAACTGCTTTGATGTTGACGACATTATTGTGGTAGACCGTGCCGACAGCCAGTCGGTGTTCCGTCATTTGTCAGGTGATGAATTGAAAAAATGGATGGACGATTATAATCTCACTATCAGTGACCTGTGGGAGAAAAACATGATAGGAGGGCAGCTGTGAAACGTTTGTATATCGTTGTGGAGGGGCAGACAGAACAAGAGTTTGTCAATAGTCTTATTGCTCCATATTTGCAGAAATCTGAAATATATAGCGTCACGCCCGTTTTGATACGCACAAGCAGAAGCGGACGTGGAGGCATGGTTAACTATCAGCATCTGTATAATACTATAAAGATGCTGCTTGCGTCATCGCAGACAGACTTTGTTGTTACTACTTTAATCGATTTCTTCAGACTGCCTAATGATATGCCGAATTATGCAGAGTGTACGGCTGTTAATGATAAGACACAATGTGTTGAGGCTTTGGAAAATGCTGTTGATGACTCTGTGTGTGATTCGCGTTTCTTTTCTTACATACAGTTGCATGAGTTCGAGGCTCTTTTGTTTTCAAACAACAAAGGTTTTGAATTTTACTTTTCAGACGAGCATGCAAGTAAGACAGCCTCAATAATTTCTTCTTATGACAATCCTGAGAACATAAACTCTTCTCCTGAAGGTGCGCCGTCAAAACGGCTATTGGCAATAAAACCTGACTACAACAAGGTGCTTGAAGGCAATCTTATTGCGCTGGAAGTAGGAATAGAGGCCATAATAGAAAAATGCCCGCGCTTTGCAGAATGGATGAATAGCATTGTCGAGAAGTGTAAAGATTAGGATGCTTTATTCCTAATAGCCGTTTGTACTAATAATCCCAATAGGTACCTGTTTTTCTTGCCGTTATGGTTATATTAAATTACTTTTACCTATAATGAAAGTATTCGCACGTGGATAAAACTGATAAGATCACAATTTAAAGGCAATCATGCGTTGCTGGGGCATATGTATAAAATTATAATGACATGAGAATATTTATCGCAATACGATTTACTGAAGCGTTCAAGTCTTCAATATTGGATGCACAGGACGGACTGAAGGAATATGGAGTAAGGGGCAACTATACGCAGCCGGAGAACCTGCATCTTACGTTGGCATTTATAGGCGAAACGGAAAGAGTGGATGAGATAAAGGCTGCTGTTGATGCCGTTAAGTTTGAGCCGTTTGTAATCAGAACGGGCAAGATGGGATGCTTTAACGGCAGAAGCAGGGTGGTATGGCTCGGCATAGAAGGCGAGGACAGGGTGAAGGCTATAGCGCAACAGCTGAGACGCAATCTTGATCAACGCGGCATTGACTATGCAAAGGGCAAGTTCAGTCCGCATATCACCCTTGTGCGCCAGCCGTCGGAAATGCCTCTTGACATCGACGTGGAGAGCGAAAGCATGACTGTAAGCAAGATTTATGTAATGAAGTCGGAACGGATCAATGGACGGCTCGTTTATACGGCCTTGTAATTGCTTGATGATAAATCAGCGCAACTGAGCCTGAAGAATAGAGAGAGAGTTTTGTAATATTAAAATTACGGACTGATTCATAATTATAATTTGATTGCAGTTACAGGTTGAATTTTGAAAATAGTTAAAGTTATTATGAAACTTAGACGCATAATATTATTTTATTTTGTATGCCTCGTAGGTGTTGTCTGTGCATTTGCCGCAAACGGCCATGAGATAAGATTTATTTATTGTTCTGACCTTCACTACGGAATAAAACGACAGTTTAGGGGAGAGAAGGTTGATGCCTATAAGGTCATTGGCGAGATGGTGAAGTCGTTTTATCTGCTCAATAAAACAGATTTGCCCTCAGACGGAGGAGTAGGTGAGGGAACAAAGTTTGGCGAGCCGGATTTTGTTGTGTGTACGGGCGATATATCGAACAGAATGCATGATGGGGTGTGGCAGGCATGCACATCATGGAGGCGGTTTGAAAAAGACTGGATAGAAACACTCGGATGTCCCATATATCTTGTTCCCGGTAATCATGACATATCAAATGCCATAGGATATCCGAAGAAACTTACACCTGCCAAGGATGAAACAAGTGCTATAGAAATATACAATCATAACATGCCGGAATTTGGCAGTCAGAAAATTTCGTCTTTTGATTATACAGCCAATAAAGTTCATTACACTTTTATAAAAGACAATCTCCGGTTTGCCTTTGTGGGGATATGGCCTGACGGCTTTATGCGTTGTTGGTTAGACAGCATATTTAAAGATGACCCGGCAACATCCACAATACTCTTCGCACATGATCCGGTTGAGGCTGATGCCAAACACTTTACAAATCCTAACTTTCCGTATGACATAAACAGTAAGGATAAATTTGAAAACCTGTTGAGCGATACGTGTAGCGTAAATGCCATTGACATGAGGCCTGTTGGCAACTGGAACAGGCTGGAGAGGTTTTTAAAGTCTCATCCTCAGATAAAGGCATATTTCCACGGAGACTGCAACTATAATGAATTCTATGACTGGAAGGGCACGGAGGGAAGCATATCCTTGCCTGTGTTCAGGGTTGACTCGCCGATGAAGGGAGAGTTGTCGGCAGACGATGAAAGCCTGCTTTCATATCAGGTGGTATGCATAGATACAGAAAGCCGGGTCATAACAGTGAGGGAATGTCTTTGGAACAAGAACGGTAAGACTTCTGTAAATTGGGGCAAGATGAGGAGCATTTCATATTGATGGTGTCAGGTAATGACCTTATGGTCATTTATTTTTGATAAAAGCAGGTTTTAACCTATCATCCGCGTGAAAGATTATTGTTGCAGATATCTGCCGCTTCTGACAAAATCAACAAGTTGCTGTTCGTATTCTGCTTCGCCCTGAATGTAATATTTACGGCTTACACGCTGAAACTTCTCGTATATCTTTTCGGCCTTGCTGCTGTCTGCCTCGTGTATCATGGCGAGGGCGTATTGAACGCGCAGGGCTGAAGGACGGAAGACAGACTGCACTTGCAGGTATTTGCTGATTGACTTGTCAAGTAGCCTGTTGATGTCTTCGGGATAGTGGGGACGTATCAGCGTGAGGTAAATGCGTTCCAAGGTCAGTTCGTTGCGGTAGATAGTAACCATCCGGCTCATGTGCGGTTCGGCGCGCTGCATGATGGCGTTGGCCTTGTCGAAGTCCATGTGCAGCATGGCTAACGACAAGTCGGACGAAAGTGCCATGACGTGGATGGGGTTGCTGAAGTTGATGTCGCGGTCGTCGCACATGTATGTCATGGCCTCAAGCCGTGATGTGTCGTTCTGCATAAGATAACCGATGAGGCGCATGGAGCGCAGAAACACCATCGTGGAAAACTCGTCTTTGTGAAGATGGAGCATGTTGAGCCCGTCGTTGGGCAGTCCGGCAAGCTTGTTCGGGATGCCGTTCATGACAATGAGATACAGTCCGGAGATGATGATGCACAGCAGAAAGACCGTTGTGACGAGCGAATGATGTGCCGACGTCATGAACATAATGACAGATGCAATCACCGTGAGCAGAAGGTTTGCCAACACGCCGCCTGCATTATATAGGGCTATGCCGAAGGGCGTGTCGCCGTTTTCGGGCGGCAGCATAAGACACTGGCCTGCGGCTCCGGCCATGCTGAAGCGTGACAGACGGAAACGGCCGTCGCGACGGCTCAGGACAATGCCCATGATCATAAACGACAGAAACTTCCAGCCGCGCGCCATGGCAGCAAGCATGTGGCCTGCTTCGTGGATGACGATGTGTATGATGAAAGATAAGATGAAGAATATCGCTGCCAGGAGTATCGTGAGAAACACGTCGGCGGCTGATATGTCGGCATGAAGCGCAGGCTTGATGATTTGGCCTATGACGAAACCAACTCCGAAGCCTATGGCTATTCCGCCAATAAATAATGCTGCTATGCGTAATGTCTTGTGGAGAAATGTCTTTTTTATGTTTCCCATGTTTCAGTGTATATTCTTTTGTCTGACTTATTTCGTTCGCGGCTCTGTTGCACAAGAGCCATTGTTTCAGTGATGCTGACGGCACCGGCATCTCATGATGCTGCAAAGATAGCGTAATAAATTTAAGAAATAAAACAGAAAACGAAACTTTTGTACAGCAGTAACAGAGATGTAATGTAAATTGGTTATTAGACCACACATAGTTTTATCAATTTTGTGCATTAACGTTTTCAGCCCGTTGTGTTGTTTGCTTTTTCTTGACATAGCCTGCTATATCAAGAAAAATCTTACGAAAATCAGCTTAATGTAAAGTCCAAAATACAGACCGGATTATAATAAGCGATTTGTATGAAAAATAGGGGCTGTGCCTATTTTGCGCACAACCCCTATGAAAACTATTTGTGAAATTGTTATTTAACGACAAACTTCATTATATTTACGTTACCGTCGATGTAAACTTTAACGATGTAAACACCTGCCGGAACATTGCCGAGGCTGTAACTGCCTGGAGCAACCTCGGTGGCAGCGACTGCCATTCCGCCTGTTGAGAATACTTCGATGTAGTCGTATTCTCCGTTAACAGTAATAGAGCGTCCGTCAGCAGAGATGTTAAAGCCGCCATTCTCAACAGAAACAATGCCACTAGCGTCAACAGAGAAGTCGATAGTGCTCATTTCTGTCTTTCCTGAAGTGTAAGATGCTATCACGCCTGCAGTGTGATTGCCTGCACTAAGGTTTGTGAACGTGTATGTAGTAGCATCTTGTTGAGCAACCTTATTGCCGTCAAGGTAAACCTCATATAAACCGTCTAAAGAAGGAGAACGCAGAGACGGAGATTTATAACCTGTATTTCTGCTTATGTAAGCTGGTGCAGCCAATGCATCTGCGAGTCCGTAGCGTACATCGTCAATGCGGAATACGCGTTTTTGGTCTGATATGCAGCGTATTGCCACATATTTGGCTTCTTTTGGTATGTCATATGAATATTGCATCCAATAGCTCTGTGCCTCAGTTGCCTCCTGTACCTTTACAAAGCTTTCCGGCTGCATGTCGGTTGTTGAATACAGAACCTCAAAGTTTTCAAGATAAGAATAGTCTGCGCTTGCAGCATAGAATGTGAACTTGAAGTCTTCCTTGAAGTAGAGCTTAGGAGTGATCATCCAGTCGTCATTAGAGTCTCCATAAGAAGCCCATGCTGTCTGGCATTTGCTTCCGTTGTATGGTGCAAGATAAGATATATCTGTAGATGAAGGCGTAGTAGCGCTCTGGTTGAAAACCATGTATGCCATAGGCTCAAATATACCCGGCCATTCATATCCCATGAGTCCGCCAGTCTCGCAACCATCGCCGTCGATATACTGCCATCCGATAGCGCCCGGAGAGTTTATTGCGAAGTCTTCATGGCTTTCAAAGTCATCAAAGAACACGTTAGGATAATTCCACATAAATACGCGCTCATTGCCGTTGGCACCCTCCTCAATTATCAGGTTGTAAGGCTTAACTCTATTTTCAGTGATGTTATATGCAAATTCGTAAGAGTCGTCAGTGCTTACATTTATCTTATCAGTATGCGTGTTGAAGCCGTCGAGGACGATGCTCATGTCATAGACGCTCTTCCATACATTCTCCAACACAACGACTCCTGCATCATCGGCAGTGCCTGTGTACTGGTGAATTCCGTCTGAAATAACGACATGTGCGCCGTAAGCCTCATTTTCAGGAGTATCTGTAGTTATACGGAATGTAAGATCTGTGTTCATTTTATTTCCGATAGTGTCTGAAACAGACGCTGTTGCAAGATAGCCACCTGTGTATACCGCTTTTACCGCATAAGCGTAAACGCCTTGTTCCATGCTTTGCCAGTTTGTGTCTTCATAACTGCGTGCCTGCTGATTTTCAGAAAGCAACTTCCAGTTTGCCTCGTTGGCAATGTCTGATGACTTCATTCTGTAGACATTATAGCGTATGCGGCTCTGCGGAGTCTTCATCATTGGAGATTCATCAAGATTAGGCTGAACATCACAGTCTCTTGACTCAAGCTCAACGTAAGTAGCGTTGTTGTCAGCGCTGTTTCTGTATACGAAACGTTTAGTATTGTTTGCAGCAGACTTGAATTCTGTAGAGTCTTCAGGCACTGTGAACGGAGCGGCTATAGGACGAATGAGGAAGTTGTTGTGGAATCTTTCGTCAGCCTGTCCTTCAAGATAAAGATACTCTCCCGTAGTATAATCAGCAGTGAAGCAGTTTACGCCTTCCACGAAAGGATACTTCTCTTTGTCTCCGGCACCGTCAATGCCGACAGTCATGCCAACGTAATTAGAGTTAGATATAGCCAGATAATAGCCGTTGGGGGCGTCTACTGGAGCTGGCAGTGTGTATGAGTTCCACTGTCCGTCTGTAGCCTGTACATAGGTGTTCTGGTAGAGCAACTTGTCGGTTGGCTCTCCGTTTTCGTCAAGATCGAAGATGTTCAGACGTACGCTGTACATACTAGAAGCTGAGTTAACAAAGAATTCTATTCCGTGTATGCTTGAAGGTTCGCGTTTTACAACACCGAACATCGAATTTTCTGTTGCAGTTCCAATTCCAACTGATGTGGTCAGGGTTCCGTCGTCAATGCGCTGCAATACTGCGTCGTTGGCAGGAGCGTTCCATGTTACATTAGCAGAGGTTCCGTCTTCAATGACAGTAACCTTGCCGGCCGGCTTCTGGTTGTCAAGAAGTGTTATTGTACCAAGGTCTGTGTCGCTTTCAACTCCAAAGTTCTTAGTTCCCTCGAGAAGCTTATTCTTTGTTATACTTACAGCGTAGTTACCGTCTTTGAATACGTCAGCAAAGCTGAATGTTCCGTCAACGGCTGTTTCTGTCTCTTTGTTGTCGTATCCGCTCAGAACCACCTTTGCACCTGCTACCGGTTCGCCAGCAACATCTACAACAGTACCGCTGATCTTGTATGTAGGCCGTGCGGTCATTTCGATGTCGCATTGAGTAACATTGTGTTCGGTTACTGATGCTGATGCTGATGCATTTTCATATCCTAAGGCCTGTACGTCTATATTGTAGTTTCCTTCGGGGAGATATTCCAGACGGTATTTGCCTTCATTGTCTGTAACAGATTTAAATTCTCCGCCATTAGTGATGACTGTTGCTCCTGCTACGGGTTTGCCGTCACAGGTTATTATACCCTCAACATACCCTTCGTGGTCCTCACTTACCTGTATATTGCCGACACTCAGCTTATAGTTTGCGTAATATGTGCGGTATAAGAAACCGATGTTGTATTCTCCTGTAGCTTTAATCTCAGGAAGATTTGCGCGCAGGCTTACAACATGATCTGATACGATTTCAAACTGGTTGATGCTGTCCTGTGAAGCTATGTCTGTTCCCTGTCCGAATGATACGGCCAGTGTCTCCGTTACTTTATTGCTTCCGGGCAATGCATCGAATGTAACCTTATATCTCTTGCCTGCTTCAAGCTTTACGCGCGGTGATATCAGCCAGTCGGCAGCTGCAATTTCGTCATAATTATATGAGCAGATAGCTCCTTTTATAGAACCGTACATGCCGTCAGACCATTTCCATGTGTCATAATTGCCGTTAGCGTCTATAGTTGTCCATAGCTTGAACTCGTCGACATTGTTAAATTCAAAGGTAACAGGGCTTGTGTATGCTGGTCCGAGGATAACAGTCTCTGACCTTACGCTGTCGCCGGTGGCGTTGTCTGTATGCGGAACTATGGCATAGGTGTATCTGCCCATTTCTGTCAGAGTCTCGTCTGTGAATGATGTCTCTTTTATTGCTGTAGCAACCTTTTCGCCTTCAAGACTGCTGTTCTTAAATCTGATAACATCATAATTCAGAGTATTTACGTCGATATATGAGCTCAGCTTGCCCTCTGTAGGCGCTGTCCATGACAGCTGTCCATTGTTGCCGTCAGCAATAAGCTTGATGTCGGTAACTCCCAGAGGATCTCCTTTTCCTACATATGAGCCAACGCTGGCTCTGTCTCCACGGCCAATGCTGTTTCCGGGGACAATTCTGTATGTGTAGTATCCGCGTTCTGTGATGTTGTTGTCGGTCCATGTCTGATGGCCGCCTATTGTCGGGTTGACTATAGAGTCTACTTTCACGCCGTCTCTCAGCACAAGCACATAGCTAAGTTCCTCGAGTGTGCCTCCTCTGCCATATGTCTTTGACGGGTTGTCCCACTCAAGTGTTGCTGTGAGCGCACCATTTTGGCCTCTTGTGATGCTCAGATTTTGTACCTTTGCCGGAGCGCTGGCTTCAGCAACTGTAAATGGTACGGATATACCCATTAGAGAAGATTCCTTGTTGTCCTTAAACTTCGCAAATGGAGTTACATGTGCTGTTTTCGTGTCAATCATGACTGCATCGTAAATCCATGATGATGTAGACCAATTATAAGTGGTGAATCTTAGATAAAGTTGTCCGCTGTCGTTGTCATAGAACAGGCAGTCACCACTATACATGAAGGCATCACCTGGGTTATAGTCAAGTGTTCCTATATATTGGCATTCGCATGTGTGCTGATTAATTTTGTATAAAGAGCCCCAATAGCTTATGCCATACATTTCTCCGTCATAGGTAGATGTCATCACGTGCATGTGTTCTTCCATGTCTGATGCTTGTGCAGCAGAATTGATGACGTCATAAGTTAATGTTCCTACATTTGTTATTGCTCCGGTTTCAAGGTCAACCTTAACAAGACCGTCGCCGCCGTTGAAACTGTTAAGGCCATACATCGTTCCACTTTGATAATCATACGAAAAGTTGCTTACTGCTTGTCCGTTATTTACGCCACCGTAATCAGCAATCTGTCTCTGCGTTTTACTTTCCATGTCAAAAGCCCAAAGACCGTGAACTTTGATACCATTATAAACTTGTTCGTATTCAAAATAATAATAGGTGTTGTCAACAATCTGTCCGCCACAGACCATATTGTAGGTCATTGTTTGAAACAGACTTACGTTTTTGAGGGTATCACTCAATTCAAATGTATAGATACCTTTGCCAAACTCTTCGTTGTCTGATAGTGCATAAACCGTCTTGACATCTGAAGCAAAAGCTTGACATAAGACTCCAGATAACACGCAAAGCGATGTCACAAGATAATAATGTAATTTGCTTTTCATGTGTTTAAAATTTAAATTAATACTATATCAGTTAACTGATTTTTTCAATACAAAGATAAATAAAAAACATTGTTTGTTGTAACAAAATGTATAAAAAATGGCCGCTGTCAGTTTTTATCTATATACTTTTGAGCGTTGTAGCTGAAAAATTGTGATATTTTGCTATCATGAAGTCATCTTAAATTAGTAACTTTGCAAACAGTTAAACGTTAAAAAAATAGAACTATGAAAAGATTATTGCAATTTTTATTCTTTGCTTTCATCTATGTCATGACAATGGAAGCAGTGCCGGCATATCGTGGTGCGATAAATGCTTTGCAGCCAGACGGAACAACCATCACTTTTTATATAAATGGTGATGAGCATTGGCATCAATGCATAAGCACTGACGGATATCTGCTCAAGCAGGACGAGGACGGAGGATACAGGTATGCAAGCTTGACAGATAAAAATATGCTGACAATTCAGGATTCGCCTTTAGCGCATAATCCAGATATGCGCTCTCTTACAGAAATAAGATATGTAGGCAAGCTGAAAAAAGCAACAGAATTGATAAATAATATATCAAGGCCAGACAGAATGAATAAGGCCATGAAGCAGAATAGCAGCAACTCTCGTTTTAAAGTGGGAAATTATCCTACTATAGGAGAGGGACGTTGTCTTGTACTTTTGGTAGAATTTGCAGATAAGGATTTTTCTCTTGACAAGGACTTTCATGACCGTATGCTCAATGAAAGCGGATTTAGCGACAATGGAGCTACAGGCTCTGCGAGAGACTATTACATTGCACAGTCAAGTGGGGTATTCGTACCACATTTTGATATTGTAGGTCCTATAAAACTATCGCACAATACGGCATATTATGGTAGTGACAGTTTTATGACAACTGATCAAAATGCAGGCCTTATGATAAAAGAGGCATGTCAGTTGGCAGACTCGGAATATGATATAGACTTTTCGCAATATGATGGTGATGGTGACGGAAAGGTGGACATGGTATATGTTATTTATGCAGGTTATGGGCAGCATGCCGGCGGCGGCTCTAATACAATCTGGCCACATAAATATCTTTTGTCTGCATATAACATAAATTTGAATCTCGATGGCAAGACGGTTGATACGTATGCCTGCTCGTCTGAACTTTTCGGCAACAGTGGTGTGCAATCATCAGGTATAGGCACCGTTTGTCATGAATTCAGCCATGTGCTGGGACTTGCGGATCATTATAACACATTAGATGCCACGGATTATAAACTTGGTTCATATGATATAATGGAGTATGGCCCTTATAATAATGACGGCAAGACGCCTCCGTCATATAATGCATTTGAACGTATGACTTTGGGCTGGCTGACTCCAGTAGAGCTGACTGAACCTACAGACAATGTTACGATGGGGCATCTGGCAGAGACAAACTCTGCATATATACTTACAACAAGCAATGAAAATGAATTCTATCTCATGGAGAACCGTCAGCAGCAAGGCTGGGACAGATATATCCCGTCAGGAGGACTCATGATAACACATGTTGACTATAATGAAAATGTATGGAATAACAATAGCGTTAACGACGACACATCACACCCGAGATTCCATTTAGTTCCTGCAGATAATCATCTTGCGTATAATGCTGTTGCCGGTGGTAATACAGAGGAAAAGGATTTGTATCCTATTTCGTCTAATAACAGTTTTACGGACATTTCAACTCCGGCAGCACAGCCATATACGGGGGAAACTTTAGATAAATGGATTACAGACATAAGTGATGATAATGGGACTATTGTATTCAATTTTATGTCAAACCATCTTAAAACGCCAAAAAATATCAAGGCGGATGTAAATGGCAATGATGGTTTTACAGCGTCTTGGGATATGGTTGAACATGCAAGCAGTTATGTGGTCAACCTTTATAAGTTAGGATATAAATCAGAACAGAAGGTTGCTTTGCAGGAAGGTTTTTCTATGATGGCATCAGGAACTTCTGAATCAGCAAATTCTACAGATATAAGTGAAAGTATTGATGATTATGTAACTGAAACTGGCTGGACAGGAAGTAAGGTTTATCAGGCAGGCGGCTGGTGTCAGATTGGAAATGTTTCAGAAGGTGGTATGCTCACCACACCTGTGTTGAATCTTAAACGATATGACGGTAATTTCGCGGTGGCAGTAACGGTAAAGGCTGCTTCTGGTGAAACGCCTGTTTTCAGCGTCAGCGCAAATGGAATGAGCGGCAAGACAAGAATAAACAGCGTATGCCGTACATACTTGTTCCGTTTCAACAACGGTATTTCAAAAACACCTGTTACTTTTGCCACTAATTTAGGACGTGCCATAATAGATTCTATAACAATAGTAAGAGGTGAAGACGATGGATTGTTTGATGACGCCAAAGTGGTTGAGGTAAGCGGCGAACCTGAAGTAATTGAGGGTGAAGTTGAAGATACAGACTTCCTGCATACTGACACTGTTACAGTTGATGGCGTGAAAGAACTTTATTATACGTTCAAGAATTTGGAGCAAAAATCATATTATGCATTTGCAGTAAAAGCTGTAAGCCGTGATGCTGAATCGGCATTCTCTGAAGAAGTGGTTGTTTATACAGACGAGTCATCGGCTATAACAATGCCCGATAATGATAAATATGGTTTAGACAATACACCTGTAAGTATTTTCACCATCGATGGAAGAAAGGTTGAAAATATGAACGTTCCCGGTGTTTATATCATTAAGAAAGGAAATTCTGTTAGAAAAGTAGCAACATATTAACCCTAAATATTATGAACATGAAGAAGAATGTTATTATTGCATGTACGGCCTTACTGCTTGCAGGCAGTGCGAAGGCACAGATTACTTATTTTAGTACAGGGTTTGATGAAGGCATGCCGTCAGCTTTTACTTTGCATGATGTTGACGGACGTACACCATCAACGGATATGCAAAACCTCGGATTTGCTGTTGGTGTTCCATGGGTTGTATACGAGGAGGGTAATGACGGCAATATGGTGGCATGCAGTACGTCTTGGTATAAAAATGCAGGTAAATCGGACGACTGGATGGTGACAGGAGCCATAGCAATAGAATCTGAAAAGACAGTGCTTTCATGGCGCTCGAGAGCTAGTGACAAGGATTATCGTGACGGATATAAAATATATATATCAGAAAAAGGAACTGCAGTTGAAGACTTTGACAAGTCAGCGCCTTTGTTTGAAGTTTCAAAAGAAAGCTACAGCTGGACTGAACATGTTGTAGATCTCTCGGCATATGCAGGAAAAACTGTATATATAGCTTTTGTTAACGACAGTCAGGATAAAAATTGTCTTTATGTCGATGATATCTTTGTTGGTGTGGAGTCTAATGTCGGATTGACGACAAATCTTGGACGTGTGATACAGCAATATGGTGATGTGGCTGTATCAGGACAAGTTTTTGCCACAGGGGAAAAAAGCATAACGTCCTATAAAGTAGGATATAGAATTAACGGTGAAACTTATGAACAGGAGTTTGACGGAACACTGGAGCCCGGCAAAAAGACAGATTTCACCCTTGACAAGAAATTTAATATCTCGCGTAATCAGACTTCTGAATATGAGGTATGGATAAAGAGCGGCACGGACAGCACTGGCGTAAAAGGGCGCGTGTCTGCATATCCCAGAAAACTTGTGTCAGAAGAGGTTACCGGAACATGGTGTGGTTATTGTGTAAGAGGTATTGTTGCAATGAAAGAGATGAACGAAAAGTATCCGGACTCATTCATTGGCGTTGCTATTCATTGCAGTAGTGCAGCATGGACAGATGCGATGTCATTTGGTGTTGAAGACTATCATGACTTGCTTTTCTCAAAATGTAATCTTTCTGGGTATCCTCGTTGTGTGTATAACCGAAATACAATGTATTCGATTGATCCGGGAGATATGGAAACATATTATAAGCAGATTATGGATAATTCGACAAATAATTGCGGTATACAGCTTAATGCTTCGTATGATGAGGCTACAAATGGGATTATTGCAAATACGGACATTTATTTTGCTGCAGACATAGATAAGGCTGATTATCGTCTGGCATACGTTCTCGTTGAAAACAACGTACACCGTACCAATGAAGACATTGGTATTCCGGAAGGAAAACCGACAGGATATGAGCAGAATAATTATTATGCAGATAACGCAATGGGAGAGATGGGCGGATTTGAAAACCTTCCGTCAACGATTCCTGCAGATCAGATGTGGTATAATGATGTGGCAAGAACAATATATCCTGATTATAATGGTGTATCTGGAGTTATACCGGAAACAATAAAAGAAGGAGACCATTTTTCATATTCATGCTCTTTTGAGATACCAAAGAATGTGCTTGAAAAGAAAAACACAGAGCTTATAGTGTTGTTGATAAATAAGAATGGAATAATTGATAACGCCGATAAGGTAGCCATTGATGGACTTACAACCGGTATTTATACAGTAAGGTATGATAATGTCGCAAATGAAGATGATGCGTATTATAATGTTAATGGCATGCGTGTGAATTATCCAGGTAAAGGTATATATATTCACAAGGGTAAGAAAATCTTAAAATAATAATGCCATTGTTATATTTGAATAACTGAGACGTATTTGTTGTAAGGCACTATAGAATATTTGTCCATTTATGCAAAATATTTTATAGTGCCTTTTTTATTATAGTGCCGGATTGTAAGTAAGATGTTATATCTTGCGTATGAAATCATCAAGACTTTCTCCGTGCTGTAAGCCGAGCTTTTTTCTTAATCTGTAGCGATTGCTGTTAACACTGTCTGGACTTACAGACAACATACCGGCTATCTGTTTTGCTCTTATGCCAATTCTGACATACGCACATAATCTTAAATCGTTTTCTGTAAGTTCTGCACTTATCTCTTTCAACTTTACAAAGAATCCAGGATGAACAGAGTCAAAATGAAGCTTAAAACGAGACCATTCGTCATCATTTTTAAGACTGTCGCCAATGACACTATTAATTTGCTTGACATACTCCGTTGGTATCAGGTTTTGCTCTGAATATCGTTTTGTTATGTCACTTATCTGTTGTAACACTTCGTTCTTGTTTGCTAAAAGTAATGTTGATGAACTTATTTCGCAGTCTTTTTGTTTTATGTCTCTTTCAAAATTTTGTCGGTTTATACTGTAAATAAGTGATTCTTGCTGTAAGCTGTTTCGTAATTCTCGGTTTTCTATCTTCCTTATTTTATAGCGTTGGTATAAATATACAAATACAGATACGGCGACAAGTATTAAAATAATTATAGATAGAATCATAACGTACATTAATGTACGGTTTAGCTCGGCATCTTTTTCTAGTAGGTTTATTCTGTCGTTGCTTCGCGCGATTGCCTCTCTTGCCTTAGCCTTGGGCAGGTCCTGATTTCGTATCTCTGTTTCTCTTGCTTTATATTCGTTCATGTATTTCTCAAGGTACTTGTATGCTTCATCTTTTTTACCAAGTTTGTCTGATACCTTCCATAGCATTTCATATATTTCGGTTAGAAACTGTTCTCCCTTTAACATTTCTGTAATTTTTTCTTGCTCATGAAGCAATGTCAAGGCCTCAGAGTATTTCTTTTGCGCATATAGAACCTTTATGTGGTTAATATTATATAGCGTGGTAAAAATAAGATTTCCGTAAGCATTCTTTTCCAAAATGCTTAATGCATGGTTATCATATATAGCTGCGCTGTCAATTTGGTTCTTTTCGAGGAAAAGCATGCTTATATTCGTTAATGCTTGAAATGTCATACCCCAGTCTTTTTTGCCACTTTCAACAGATTTTTTATATAGTTGTAACTTTTTTTCTCCTTCAGCAAAGTAAGCTTGAAAAAAATATATTCTGTTAAGAGGAAATTTTACTTTTTCATATTCTTTGCCTGCAAGCATAAGTGGGCTTTTGGCGTTTTCAGGATCGTTAATATCTAAATATAATTGTACAAAAAGTAAATATACATTACCGAGAAAGTAATGATCTTCGTATTTTTGAAAAACAGGTATGGTTGATTTTAGCAGGTTATATGCTTCTAGATATCTTCCGTAGCGTTCATAGTTTCCTGCCAATTGGTAATTAATGCATGCCATGTCGTAGTCATAGTTGATTGAACAAAGCTTTTTTGCTTGCTCTAATAAAGGTATGCATTGTTGGGCCGATGCATTCATCTGTATAGTCCTGGCTTTCCAAAATAAAGCTCGGGCTTTTAATTGTTTGTTCCCTTTTTCCTCAGCAATTTTATATAGTTTGTCAAGGTCTTTTATTTCTATTTTAACACGATTGTTTTCAAAATCCATGCGACATAATTTACTTGCAATGGAGTCAAATTCTTTATCAATAGGCATAAAATTATACTTTTGTCCTTTAGCATAAAGAGGTAATATAAGTAATACAATCAGAAAAATATATTTAACGTAAAATCTTTTCATGTTATTTTAATTTATTTGTCTGAGACGTATAAGATTCATATAAAAATATGTTTTTTATGATGACTGCAAATGTACATAAAATATATGATTTTGTAGCCAAATTAGAAATTAAATAAGATCGTATTAAAAAATGATGCATTATGAATTGTAAGACAAAATGAAAGTATTTAATCATGATTCTAGTTCTTGTGTTAAATACTATGATTTGTTTCTGAAAAAATGAATAACTTTAGTTCACATAAGGTATAGTTTTTATGTTTGATTTTATTTTTTATCACCTTGTTAAAGTTGGCATGCTTCTTAATTCGTTCTTTATTTCCGGTATCTTTTAAGTGTGAATACTTTATCTGTAGTTACAGAGAATGTTATTGACAAAATAATAAATTAATTACAATAAAAGTCTATTTTCTTGCCGTTATGGTTATATTAAATTATTTTTGCCTGTAAATACAAATAACTGTACGTGGAAATGTCATCTGGAGCTGTTCAAAAAATGGCTTGAAAAATTTATTGAAAACACCTGAAAGGGGGTATGTATGATGAATGGTACGATAACGGCATAAATAATTATCTAAAATTATGAGAACAACAATATTATGTATTTTGCTTTTCTGTGCTTATGCGCTTGTCGCAAAAGCGCAGAAAATAGAACCAGAGGTGAATGAGAATGTTGAACTGATGAGCATATTGGCGCGCATGGCCGGATATCCTGAATATAAGATGGATATGGCAGGGCAATATATAAAAGACATGGATGAACATTTTAAGAGTCAGACGAAGCATCCGGCTGTGCAGTATATGAAAGAACTCAGAAACAAGTACGGCATATCTTTTGATGCCGTGATGTCTATGGCGATACATCTTAATAACCTGAGCGGCACGTTCTCGCTGATAGACGAAGAAGTGCCGACGCTGGAAAAGAGATGGGGTAAGGTGGACAAGACGGAGTTTTTGACACAGCTCGGCAACTTTTATAAAGACTCAAGGTTCAACGACTTTTTCAATGCACATAAAGCCTTGTATGAAAAAGGACTTGAGGCTTATCGTGAGAATGTGATAAAGTATCTTGACACAAGTTGGTATTCTGCCTTTTATGGTAAAGAGCCGCAGGAAGTATTTTCTGTGATTATTGGCTTTTGTAACGGCGGTGGAAACTATGGAGTTAACAGACACGTAAGAGGCAACAAGAAAGAAGTGTTTGCCGTTGTGGGCTATTATGTTGACAAGGACGACAGGCCTATGTACAGCAAGGACTATCTGCCTACGCTTGTGCATGAGTTTAATCACTCCTTTGTAAATTATCTGCTTGACGAGAAACGATATCCCGGTCATGTGAAAGATATGGAACAGGCGGCAACAGGCATATTTGAGCTGTCTAAATGGGCAATGGCGAAGCAGGCATACGGCAACTGGAAGACAATGATAAACGAATCGCTGGTGCGCGCAGCCGTAATCTGTTATATGTTGGACAATGATTATAAACCGGAAGAAGTGAAACAGAAGTTGTCGGAGCAGATTCAGCGCAACTTCAGATGGATGCCCGAGCTGGTGAGTATGCTGAGAAAATATGAGAAGAAACAGCATAAATATGGCAACTTTGAGTGCTTCTATCCGCATGTCATAACCTTCTTTTCGGATGTGGCGAAAAAGGAAAATGAGCAATTCAAGGTGTTAAACTGAAATCGGTAATTATGCCGCACATAGTTTTATCAATTTTGTGCATTAATGTTTTCAGTCCCATCTTATTGTTTGCTTTTTCTTGACATATCCCGCTATATCAAGAAGAGTCGGATGAAAATCTGCTTAATGTAAAGTCCAAAGCGTCATGTGGTTTTTATTCGCAAGCACTACGTTTGGTATTGTGCCGGCTGATTTGCAATCTGCCGGAATTGAGTATCAGAACCGAAGGTCAGCGCAGCTAATTTTTTAATCCGATTACTTCCTATTTCTTGTAGTAAAACATTGACTTGACTAACGTCGAACTTCGTTTTCAGTGCAGCTAATTATGAAACGCTGTTCGGCGTTAGCTAATTATAAAAGTGTCTGCAAAAAATTGACGAAGAACCGCTCAATGTAAAAAAATACAGACCGGATTCTTATAACGATTTGGCTTTAATGTAAACCTAAACTCGGCATAAGAAAAACGTATCAGCGGCATAAATGTACAGGCTGGAATGTTGACTGTAGTTGACAGCCATAAATACCGGCATGTTTGCCGGTAAAAACTGTGCCGTTTCTGCATCAAAAGTGGCCTGTTTTTAGACCGTAAACGATAGGTTAATGATTTGAAACATATACGCATTGTTTTGCTTACAGTTTTCTTTATGGAGATTCTTTCTCTGATTGTTTCTTAATGAAGAATATGTGTTTTCCTTTCAGTTTTTTTTGTCTTTAAATTCTATGAGGCTTTTTATGCAGGCTTATATGGATGAGAACATTTGTGGCAGTTTTGTTTTATTGCCGTCAGAAAATAAGTACGGATGTTTTTGATGAAGAATAAAAAAATATTATCTTTGCAGTTAGACAAGTAAGGGCAGAAAACCCGTACATGTCATAACGGCGTGCTGAAAGGCTTACGGCATTATGCCGGACAAAAACGGCAGCATGCAGTTGACGAAAAGGGGCGGGGGATGGACAGATGTACTAAGGAGCAGCGGCACAAAAACATGGCCGCCATACATTCGGCAAACACAAAGCCGGAGATGATAGTCAGGAAGTATCTGTTTTCACGCGGATTCAGATACAGGCTGAATCATCCTCGCCTGCCGGGACATCCAGACATAGTGCTGCGCAAATATCGCACGTGCATTTTTGTGAACGGCTGCTTCTGGCATGGACATGAAGGGTGCAAGTATTTCAAGATGCCAAAGAGCAACGTTGACTTCTGGGCAGCCAAGATAAACCGCAACAGGCTGCGCGACAAAAGGGTGCAGCAGGAGCTGGCCGCCATGGGATGGCACTGCATGACGGTGTGGGAGTGTGAGCTGAAGGCAGACAGGCGTGAACAGACGCTGACATCGCTCGAATACACATTGAACCATATATATCTGGGCGACCGCACCGTGAGATACTCTCTGCCGGAAGACGACTGCGGCATGATGGCGGCAGAGACCGAGCCTGAATATGGGGCGCCGGATGATGACGACAGGGCGATGATATAACGCATAGAATTAACAGCTAAACCGGAAACAAGAAAATAAATCTTTACAACTGTATGAGTTAAAAAACTAAATAGCTTACGTTTTAAGTGTAGAATTTGCTAAATTTGCGGCAGAAACAAGTATTGTGTAGATGAAAGATTTTGCGGCTATAGATTTTGAGACGGCCAACGGCGAGCGCAGTTCGGTGTGCAGCGTGGGCGTGGTGGTTGTGCGTGACGGTGAGATTGCCGACACGTTCTACTCGCTTATACAGCCCGAGCCAAATTATTACACCTATTGGTGCAGCAGAGTGCATGGCCTGACGCGCGAAGATACCGAAGAGGCACAGGTGTTCAGCGAGGTGTGGAAGCAGGTGGAGCCGCTCATTGAGGGGCTGCCGCTGGTGGCCCATAACAAAGGCTTTGACGAGGGCTGCCTTAAAGCCGCGTTCAAGGTTTATCAGATGGATTATCCCGACTACTGCTTTTACGATACCCTTGCCGCTGCCCGCAGGGCTTTTCCCGGTGCAGAGAATCATCAGCTGCATACTGTTGCTGCCCTTTGCGGCTACGACCTAACGATGCACCACAATGCTCTTGCTGATGCCGAGGCCTGTGCATGGATTGCAAGAGAGATATTGTGATACTGCAATGTTGTGGCACATATACTGAGAATGAATAAAAGACGGAATAAGAAAACAAGTCGAGTGTGTAATTGCTAAACAAAGAAGAAAAATGAAACCTATTGTAGCCATAGGAGATGTTCACGGTCTTGAAAAATGGAGAAGCATAGTTGATGAGCACGAAGACTGCACAATCGTGTTTCTGGGTGACTATCTCGACCCGTATGAATACATTACGCGCAGGCAACAGCTGGACAACCTGCGTGACATCATAGAACTTAAGAAGCGGCGCATGGACGACGTGGTGCTGCTTCTTGGCAACCATGACCTGCATTATTTCTGCGACAGGGCTCTGCCCGGTTCGCGCTACGACTTTCAGATAGAGAGGTTTGCCGAGGCTATGTTCAACGCCAACATAGAGCTGTTTCAGTATGCCTATCAGCAGGGCAACCGGATATTTACGCATGCCGGCATACAGCACAGCTGGTTTGTAGACGACTTTAAGGGCGACCTTACTCAGCCTATAGCGCATCAGTTGAATAATCCCGAGTCAGTCCAGTTTAACGCCATGTTGCGCCTTGGGCATGCCAGGGGAGGACGCATAGGCAAAATCGGAGGAATATTCTGGGCAGACATAAGCGAACTGACCGACCCGCTGCATGGATATACGCAGATCGTTGGCCACAACCGCGTTGACGACATTACGGAACGCTGCGGATATAATGACAACAAGATAATCTTCTGCGACTGTCTGCGCAACGGCAAATATTATTATGAGGAATGAGGCTGTTTGCTTGATTAAATATGTAAAAGAAAAGATTAACAAATAGCAGAATGTCGGGACTAGGTATAGGCAAGCTATGTGTGAAACCATGATGCTCAAAAAAATGTCGTTAAAAAAACATCAGATTGCTTGTCGGTTAAGATTTTAATTCTTAATTTTGTTCATGCCTAAGGTTCATGATTTTCTTTTTCTTGGTTACAACTACATAAAGATAAGAAATTTTGGACCATGATTTTTTCAATCATAATTATTCTTATGCTAAATTGGATGTAATGCAATTCTGATCCAGGCAGTGGTTGACTAAAAATGATGATGAAGAATGATAGTTTCTTGATGCCTTGTTACTCTATATAGATAAAACAAAGAATTTATGTTGTTATGAATATTTTCAGATTGAATACTGATGCTTTATGGGATGGCATACGTGACTGGAGTTTAAAAGCAGGACGTTCGGCAGCCCGTCCCGTGTTGCTTATGTGGTATGTCATGCGCAGTGATAAAACGCCACGTAAGGACAAGTTGGCAATGTTCGGTTCGCTGGCGTATCTTATATTGCCGATAGACCTTCTTGACGCTCACCGGCTGCCTGTCGTCGGCTGGCTGGATGAGGCGGTTTCGCTTGCGGTGCTGATCAGAAAAATGTCAAAGTATATCACTCCTGAGACACAAGCCAAGGCCGAAGCACAGCTTGACAAGTGGTTTCCGGAATACACAAAATATGAGATAGTTGAATAAAAATAGTCCACAATGAAGAATGCCCATCGTATATTGTATAAATCTGTGCGCAATGGAACTCTGTTCTGTGTTGTGATAGCAACAGTTGAGGACGGAAGATTGACCGTCCATAAAGTCGACTTTCAGGAGTGGGACTATAACCGACGCGACGGCATCGTGGAAGCCTCATACGGGTTTGACGGGGAAAACACTTTGAAACTATATAATCTTATGCAGGCTTCAACGGCTTCAGACTTCATCAAAAAACTAAAATTGGAGTTCGGTTTTAGAACGGACCGTAATACTTTTATTGGTAATCTGATGAAGTTCTGTGAAAAAAATAATATCAAAAATAAGTTTAACGTCTGGTATTAATTTAAACAACACAATAGTTATTATGAACAAAATGTATCTGAGAAAATCGATAAAACCTCTGGCATCCGTTGTTGTCACATTGCTTATGTGTGCTTGTCAGGGAAGTAAGACTGCCGGTTGTCAGACTATTGATCCTGCGATAAATCAATATACAGACAGTGTGCTGGCATGCCTGAAAGATGAACATCATGCCGACAGCGGTTTGATCATGGTTGTGGATACCCATACAGGCTATATAATGGCGGCAAGTGAGGTGGGGTGTACCGATAACGATATTATGGACAACTTCCGCAGAAATGAATATTCGTGTCTGGAGAAGGTGGCAACATGGCTGGCAGCATTGGAGAGCGGCAGAATAACCACCGGAGACACCATCGACACCTATGATGGTTCTTGCATAGTGTATGGCAGGGAACTGAATGATATGCCAGAAAGCAGGCACGGCAGGATGACCTTTCATGACGCGTTTGTGCAGCAGTCGAACATTGCGACTTATAAGGCGGCCTCTTTGGCATACAAAAATAATGTAGACAGCTTAACCGAAGGCATAAGGATTACGGGACTGAATGTTCCCCAAAAGAAATATAAGGACAAGTCAGAAATTGTGTGGACTTCGCTGGGATATGGCTATAAGATGTCTGCGTGGGATATGATAGAATATATAAACGGAATAGTCAATGGCGGCACGATGGTTAAGCTTATGTCTGTAAATGGTCTCGTTCAGGTGATACAGGATAAGATGGCTGCCCCCAAAAACATTCGAGGCATCAGAAATATTTTTGAGGATAAGGAAAATCTCAAAAAGCTAAATTTGTCAGACGAAACTCCAACAGGCACAATATGCACAGTGACCACACCGCAAGGACCTAAGTCGGTTGCTGAATATAAGGTGGAACTGTGCGGCTATTTCCCGACAGACAAACCAAAATACACGATTTATATTTGTGCGTACAGGCAAGATGTCGGAGAGCTTTATGATGCGGTCTGCAACTTATATTTAAAGCTGATGAAATACTTGTCGGCTCGTTAAGTAAATGATTAAACAACACACTAATTTCAGATTTTATTATGAAATGCAACATTTATGCCCTGTATGTCGCGTTCTTTGTGCTTCTGCTAACGGCAGCGTGCAGTTTGGATAATAAAATAGAGATAACAAACCTTATGCATACGGATATGCGTGAAGATTCTGATTGTATAAAGAAGACAGGCTTTATGGACTACGATTCGGTTACTTATTCAGACGGGTCTTATGCCGTGAGTATGCTGCAGTGGGCTCCTCAGAATTGGCTCATAAAATATGTAGACAAAGACGGCAGGCTCATGGCTACCATATCTGCGGCATCAGAAAACGAACCGCAGCGTATTGTGTATGGATATGACGATAAGGACCGCCTGAAATATATTTTGCAGTTTGATATAAATTTAAGGAGAGATTTTGACTTTACGGAGGAAAGATGCGACAGCGCATACCTGCATTTCAGGCTTGCTATAGACAGTCTTGATTTCAGCAGACCTGACACCTGCCGTCATAAGCTGGCTGAAATAGAATATAGTAATGAGGGATATGCCTATAAAGTGGAAGACAGGGCGTCTGGTAAAAAAATAACAGCTCCGACAGGTTATAAACTGAATGTAAGCGTTGATCCATGCGTATGTTTTTGGGAAAGTGATATAAACGGGGGATTTTATTACTTAAAGATTGATGTGGTTCCTTTAAAGAAAGGTAATGGCGATTACTTCATAAAAAGGTTTGTTGATTTCAAGCCTACGACAGAAGAGTATTATCAGAATGGGCAATTGATCAAGACTGTGTGTCACCCTAATCCTAATTATCCTGATGATGTTAAGATAACAACTTCATGCAAGAGATTGAATGGAGCAAATATTTATTCGCTACAGTTTGGAAACAGTACGGATACACTGATAAGCACATGGAAAGACGGACTTATGCAAGAGGAAGTTATTAAAAGCAAGTGGGGAACGGTGTTGAACGTGAAGCGTTATTATTACCTTCCTTTGGGTAAAGTTAAGGAAGAGGAGAGGCGTTTTGATTTTAAGGAAAAGAAACTTAAGTCTGCTGTAGAGAAAATAATAAATATTTCAGACTTATTATCAGAAGACGACCTTATTAATCCTTTAAAAAATGATAGTTGGTGGAATGTATATGGTGAATAATACTGAAATATGGTTGGCATAGATGCTTCTTTTTCAGACGTTATTTCATCGCTTATTCATAAACCCAATCGAGCTTGTTTGAATTTGGCCGGATTGTATTTTTATATTGAAGGCTTGTCGCTTTTTAACAGATTTGTCGGGCTATTTCAAGAAAAATGGGCTGCAATAGAAAATAATTAAGACATCAGAAGACATCAATATGTCTGTAGATTCAAACCATATGCGGTCTGTTGACCGGTTCGGGTTTAAATAAAGTTTTTGTTAACGTCACATAAAAGCTAAAAATAAACACTTGACATGGATTAAAAACATATAATTCATCGAAAAATTTTTGCTGCTTATGCTGCGGTTTGGCATAAGTGGCATTTATTTTTGCACAAAAATTAAATAACTTCGTATGATACTTTCAAACACATATATAAAAAATGAGTCAGCATTAAGAAAATATTTTTTAGGAAATATAAGACTTAATTGGACTTTTGGTTAGGTGATGTCATGGTGTAATTTCTTGATTTCAGACAATATTGGCAGGATAATGATGCCGTTGAGGCAGTTTCTGTGATTATATCCGTATGTTGCGGGGCTTTGTTATTTGCATAATGATAAGCTTATGCTTAGAAGAAGCGATAGGTTTTGTTTTGGGGTAAGATATTGTTTGCAATCGAAAGAAATGGGTGGGCTGTGGGTTTTTGTTTCTTATGAATAAGCATGTTTGGCGTACACAGGCTGCAGTATTGTCTGCATGGTTGTGGGCACGGGCATGTTGCGGTTTACATTTTTTGTACGTTGCGGCTTATAGCTTGGCGTATAAATAATAAATAGCTGGCTGTTGTTGATGTTGTGTTGCCGGTGTCAGCCGTTATTGTTACGGCTGATGTCGGTTGTGTATTGATATTAGAACCAAAAAATAAATAGACAATTAATTATGACAAAAGACCTATTCGACAAGTATATATGGCTTGTTGATGTAATTTACCGCTCGCGAAAAATAACGTTTGAGGAAATCAATGAGCGGTGGCTCAGGTCGAGCCTGAGCGACGGGCAGGACATACCTTTAAGGACATTCCACAACTGGCGTGCGGCCATAGAACAGATTTTCGACATAAACATTGAATGCAACAGAAAAGGAGGCTACTATTATTACATCGAGAATGTAGACGACCTGGAAAACAACGGGTTGCGAAACTGGCTGCTGAACACCTTTTCGGTTAATAATCTGCTTGTAGACGGGCATAACCTCAACAAGCGCATATTGTTTGAATATATGCCTTCGGACAAAGTGCATCTCGAAAAGATTCTTGAAGCCATGCGCGACGGACATGAGGCACGGCTCGAATATAGGTGTTACTGGTGTGAAGAGACAGGATGTTATACTTTTAGACCTTACTGCGTAAAATTGTTCAAGCAGCATTGGTATGCAGTGGGGCAGTGTGTCGAATGCGGTTCAGTACGCACATTTGCGTTAGACCATATAATAGATATGCACATCACCGACAAGGAGTTTGTCTATCCCAAGGACTTTAATCCGGAGAAGTTTTTTGAAGACAGCTTCGGCATAGTTATAAGTGACGACAATCCGGTAAAAATCCGCCTGAAGGTGTATGGCATGCATGCGTAGTATATGCGCTCCCAACCTTTGCATCATTCGCAGCAGGAAGTTGAGACTGCCGAAGATTACTCGGTGTTTGAGTATTATATGCGCCCTACGTGCGACCTGATACAGGAGATATTGTCGCGCGGCTCGGATGTAGAGGTGGTATCGCCCGAAAGTTTCCGTAAAAAAGTTGCTGAGGTGATACGCAGGATGGCCGGAAGATACGATGGTGATTCATAATTGGCTACGCCGAACCACGTTTCACAATTTTTTCCGCCATGAAATGAGGTGATGAATCTCTGACATGGCGGAAACTTTTTTATTAAGGATGAAGAGCTAAGAAACATGGCTCGTTTTAATTAAATTGTGAAACGTGGTTCAGTGCAGCCAATTATGAATTGTTCTTTTGCATTCTTCTTTCGATTTGTATTCACGTTTCGTTTTAATGTTGTATCTTTGTCAGCGGATTCGCGATGAATATACAGGAAATATCTGATTTATATGCCAAGTCGCCGCAGGTTGCGGCACTGGTCAAGTTGCTGGAAGACAAGTCAGTTCCGACCGTTTTCCTGCAGGGACTTGTTGCGTCGGCCGCTCCAATGATGTTTGCGTCGGCCGCACGCCGTGTCAGTCCTATGTGTCTTTTTGTTCTTAACGATGCCGAGGAGGCCGGCTATTTTTATCACGACCTTACACAGATAATGGGCAACACAGACGTGTTGTTCTTCCCATCATCTTATCGGCGTCAGGTGAAGTACGGACAGCGCGATCCGGCCAGCGAGATATTGCGCACCGAGGTGCTCAGCCGCTTGTCGGCGCCGCTTGAGGGCCATCCTCTTTATGTGGTTACATGTCCTGAGGCGTTGAGCGAACTTGTCGTGTCGCGCAAGAAACTTGACGAACGCACATTGCTGCTGCGCACAGGCGACACGCACGACGTTATACAACTGGAAAGAACGCTGCGCGACTTTGGCTTCACAGAGGTTGACTATGTTTACGAGCCGGGCCAGTTTGCCCTGCGCGGAAGCATTCTCGACGTGTTCTCCTATAGCAGCGAATATCCTTTCCGTATCGACTTTTTCGGCGATGAAATAGACTCTATACGCACCTTTGAAGTGCAGAGCCAGTTGTCGCGCGACAAGCGCGAGCGCATAGAGATAGTGCCCGAGTTGGCAACGCTGACCGACGAGAAAGTGTCGTTCATGCGCTTTCTGCCTGAAGACACCATCATTGTGGCTAAAGACATTCTGTATGTGCGCGACGTTATAGACCGCACCTATCATGACGGCTTTTCGCAGCAGGCTAAGAAAGAACGTCTCGAGGGACTGACCGAGATGGAGCAGCAGGCCGTGATGAAGGAGCTTAGGGCCGACTCAATGCTGATAAGCGGAGCACGCTTTATGACCGATGCTTCTGGTTTCAGACGTATGGAGATGGGCACCAAGCCGACGGGCACACCGGCGGCAACGCTGAAGTTTGACATGACGCCTCAGCCGCTGTTCCATAAGAACTTCGACCTGCTGACAAAGGCTCTTGAGGACTATATGCTGCGGGGATATAAACTCTATATCCTTGCCGACAGCGCCAAGCAGAACGAACGCCTGAAAGACATCTTCACAACGCTGGCAGACGAAGGCAAAGCCGGAAGGATAGAGTTCTTGCCTGTTGACAAGACTCTGCATGAAGGATTTGCCGACAACAGTATGCCGGCATGCTTTTTTACCGACCATCAGATATTCGACCGCTTCCACAAATACAGTCTGCGCTCTGACGCCGCACGCAGCGGTAAGATGGCGCTCACCATGAAAGAGTTGCAGGAGATGGAGCCGGGCGACTATATCGTGCATGTGGATTTCGGCATCGGGCGCTTTGCCGGACTGGTGCGTGTGCCGGCAGGCAACAGCTATCAGGAGGTGATACGCATCATTTATCAGAACAACGACAAGGTGGACGTGAGCATCCACTCGCTCTACAAGATATCAAAATACAAGCGTCGCGACAGCGAGACTCCGCCACGCCTGAGCACACTCGGCACAGGTGCATGGGACAGGCTGAAGGAGCGCACCAAGAAGAAGATAAAGGACATTGCGCGCGACCTTATAAAGCTATATGCGGCGCGCCGACACGAACAGGGCTATGCCTTCAGTGCCGACTCGTTTATGCAGCATGAGCTTGAAGCCAGTTTTATATATGAGGACACGCCCGACCAGCTGAAGGCCACTAACGATGTTAAGGCCGATATGGAGAGTCGCAGGCCTATGGACAGGCTTGTTTGCGGCGACGTAGGCTTTGGCAAGACCGAGGTGGCTGTGCGTGCGGCCTTCAAGGCTGCGTGCGACTCTAAGCAGGTGGCTGTTCTTGTGCCCACCACCGTTCTGGCTTATCAGCACTATCAGACGTTCTCTAAGCGACTGAAGGATTTTCCCGTGCGTGTTGATTATCTGTCGCGCGCACGCAGCGCAAAGAAGACTCGTGAGGTGCTGACTGACCTTGCCGACGGCAAGATTGACATCATTGTCGGTACGCACAAGCTGATAGGCAAGAGCGTGAAGTTTAAAGACCTAGGACTGCTCATAATAGACGAGGAGCAGAAGTTTGGTGTGGCAACAAAGGAGAAACTGCGCAAGATGAAAGTGAACGTAGACACGCTGACCATGTCGGCAACGCCGATACCGCGCACGCTGCAGTTTTCGCTGATGGGTGCGCGCGACATGAGTATAATGCAGACTCCGCCGCCCAACCGCTATCCTATATGCACCGAGCTGCACACCTTTGACAAGGAAGTGATAGCCGATGCAATAAACTTTGAGATGAGCCGCAACGGACAGGTGTATTTCGTTAACGACCGCATAAGTAACCTGCCTGAGCTTGCCGCCATGATACGTAAGTATGTGCCCGACGCGCGTGTGGCCATCGGTCACGGACAGATGAAGCCCGAGGAACTCGAGAAGATCATCATGGACTTCATGAACTATGAATACGACGTGCTGCTGTCTACCACCATCGTTGAGAATGGAATAGACATAAGCAACGCCAACACCATAATTATCAACGATGCTCACCGCTTCGGACTGTCTGACCTTCATCAGATGCGTGGCCGTGTCGGCCGTGGCAACCGCAAGGCATTCTGTTATCTGCTTGCTCCGCCTAAGTCGGTGCTTACGCAGGAGGCCCGTCGCCGGCTTGAGGCTCTCGAGACGTTCTCTGAACTTGGCAGCGGATTTAACCTGTCAATGCAGGACCTCGACATCCGCGGAGCCGGCAATTTGCTTGGAGCCGAGCAGAGCGGATTTATGGAAGACCTTGGATATGAGACTTATCAGAAGATATTGAATCAGGCTGTAACCGAGCTGAAGAACGATGAGTTCAGCGATATGTATGAGGACGAGATGGCCGAGGGCAAGACATTCACTGGCGACGACTTTGTTGAGGACTGCGCCATTGAGAGCGACCTCGAGATGTATCTGCCCGACCAGTATGTGCCCAGCAGCAGCGAGCGTATGCTCCTTTACCGTGAACTTGACAACATTCAGACTGATGCCGACCTCGACGCTTACCGTTCTCGTCTTGTCGACCGTTTCGGTCCTGTGCCTCACGAGGGCGAAGAACTTATGCATGTTGTTCCGCTGCGCCGTATAGGCAAGCGCCTTGGCTGTGAGAAGATTATCCTGCGTCAGGGACAGATGCGCATGCAGTTTGTGAGCAACCCCATGAGCGCATATTACCGTAGCAACGTGTTCGACACCATCTTAAACTATATCGGTCATAATCCGCGGACATGCAATCTGAAGGAAGTGGCCGGCAAGCGCATGATGATGGTTACGGGCATTAATACCGTTGGCGAAGCCGTAAAAAAACTGCGTGAGATAGAAGGGTTTAAGTGAAGAACTAAGAGTGAAGAACGAAGAATTCAATAGCTTTGCCGTATAGATTTTATTGGCAATTACTATGCATTTGAATTGACTAACGTCGAACACTGTTTCTTCGTTCTTCACTCTTCGTTCTTCACTTTATTTATTCTGTGTTTCATTGTTCTCAGTGCGCTGTATGATATGCCGGTGGTTTGCATAATCTCGTCGTTGGTTTTGCCTTTGTCAGCCATTATCAGGATGAATGTGTTATATGGAGTCAGCTTTTTGTAGTTATGCTCTATACTTTCTATGGTTTTAGGGTCTATAGTCCTGTAATATTCAATCACGGCCTCATAGTCGTCCTTTTTCCATGTTATGGTCTTACCTCCTTTTTCCAGTTCATCGTAAAGCGTGCGTCCGTGGCCGAGAATAGTCATTCTCCTTTCTTTCAGACTCTCAATTTTCTTGTTCAGTTTCTCTATTTCCTTTTCGTTCTTGTCTTTCTCCTTGTCGAGTTCGCTTATCTTCTGTCTGTATTGTTCCGTCGTTCTGCTTATGTCCTCAATTTGTCGTTTTGTCGCATTTCTTCTTCGGCGGTTATATGCAAGCATGGATATCATTACAGCCGCTGCCACAACCATTACGGCTGATATGGCAATCACGAGTCTGTTTTGGGCTTGCGCATCAGCCGCCTTTCTCTCGGCATTGTTTTGCAGACTGAGCATGTGTTCTGTCTGCTGTTTAGTCTTTATGCTGTCTTTTGTGGCCAAAGCCCTTTCTTCAAGTTCAGACGCCTCTTTATATTTTCCCTCTTCTTTTTTAAGGTCAGCCATCCACAACAGCACTTCTGCCTTAAGTTCAAGTTCGTTAGTGTTTAGTGCGTCGTTCAGCAGTTGCCATGCCTTTTGGTTTTCTCCTCTTTCAAAATAAATTGAGCCTATGATATAATATGCGTGCGCATTTGGCTTGATTTCCAAAGACTTTTTCGCATAAAGGATAGCTTCGTCATACATGTTTTTGTTGATGAAACTTATACTTATATTTGTCAATATTTCTGCAATATGCTCATTGTTATTCAAATATTTTAAATAAGGAATTATTTTTTTTGAATATACTATGCTGCTGTCAACTTCTTCAATACGATTAAAAGCTAAATTAATCTTATTCATTGATAAGGCGATAAGAATTTTGTTGTTAGCTTTTTGGGCAGTCTGAAGGGCTCTCCGAGCATAGTTTAGTCCGGTTTGATAATTGCCGGTGTCGATATTTATAAAAGATAAGTTGATGTATATTTTCGTAATGAAGTTAAGGTCGCTTGTTCCTTTGGCCAAGTGTTCCGCTTTTTTTATTAAGTTTATGCCTTCGCTTTTGTTGCCCCTCTGATAGCATGTTATGCCTTTATAATAATATGCCTTGGCCAGTAAAATCTTGTTGTTGTTTTCTTCATAGAACCTTATGCTTTCATTAATCAAGGAGTCTGAATCGGTTTGTTTGTCGAGACAAAAATTTGCTTGCGTCATCAGCAAGTCGTAATATGCTTTGTTTTCATTGTTTAGCCTGTTGGCATTTATGTCCGACAGGTTATTCATGGCAAGTTCATATTTCTCCTTTTCAAGCAGTCTTTCTATTTCCGACAGCTTTTCATGTGTGTCGTTGTCGTTACTGCAATTTGTTAATATTAAAACGGATAAAATAAGGCAGAGTATAATTTTTGTCATTGCTTCAGAATTTTGATTAAAGGTATGAAAATAATACCAATCGAGCAAGAAAAACGAACGTTTTATCATTGCATCGTGTTACATTTTTAGTTTGGTAAACTCTGTAATATAGGTGCTAACGTGTTGATGCATAATGCTTTATGCCTAAATTAAAAATGTAACACACACGAAAAGATAAGCCGAAAAAGTTTGGATGTAATTTTGGATAACACTAATTTTGGAAGTAACGAAATTATTAAAATAAGTATTATGAAAAAAATCATCATGTTATTTATGCTTTTGGCTGTAATGACATCAGCCGGGGCGCAGAACGCATCAAATGCGGAAAAGTTTTACGACAGGTTATTAGTAGATTTTGAAATTGGTGGCGGAACTAAGTGTAATGGAGTCACGCTGCTTTCGCCAAGTGTAAATTTAGGTTATAAGCTCCTTCCTCGTATGTCTTTGTTCCTGCACACAGAAACGCTGTATGGGCATTATGACGAACAGAAAAGCTACGCAAGGACACAAACTCTTGGAGGTGGAGTGGGGTATACTTTATGTAAAGCAGATGCCGTGGCTCTCGAAGTGCGTGGCACGGTGGCAGCAGGACTAAGTTCTGAATGGAAAAATGTTATATACGACGCTGCGCTGATGATGAAGTTAGGGCGCGGAAAAATACATATGAACGTCGGTGTGGGATTCCGCCATATCAGTTCGCGTACAGCCGGCATAGACAATTATAATGGTGCCAACTTCATATTGGGCTTCGGAATTTAGGTTTGCTTAAGATGCTAAAAGACCGGTTATTGAAAAAAGACACTGAAAATCGTAACTAAATTACATTGTTTTGCTTAACGCGTGTCTGTAATTGCAATATAGCTAAACCGAATTGTAAGCAAAACCATGCGTAAATGTTTTAAATCATTAACCTATCGTTTATGCATCGTAACTCGGCCACTTTTACATCAAAAGTGGCCGAGTTTTTAGTCGTAATCTTATGACTTTTTTTATGCTATCCATAAGGTTATGATAAAACTGAGAATTTATAATTAAATTATATGCATAAGGCGGTTTGTGTTTAAGCTTTTAGCCACAGCTGTCTTATGATAAAAAACTCCCCGTAAGCACAGCTGGGTGCTTACGGGGAATAGAATATGATAATAAAGATTTTGTTATTCAGCCGTCTTCTTCATAAACTTTCTTACAGGTCTGTCGGCGTTGTTGCTGCCGTCAGCACGTGTTGAAGGCGAGTAGTCTGGATAAGAGTAGCCATACCAGCTGTCCCAGCCCCATTCGAAGTCACCCCAGTTAGGTGATGACGTCTTGCGCAGCCTAAACTGCATTGGGTCGCCATATTCGCCAATGATAGTTCCGCTGAACCAGCTTTCAGATAGCGAGTAGTCGTATATTGTGAAATAGGTGTCGTCCTCGCGTGAGTAAATTTCGATGTTACGGTTGTTCACTCTCCATTCTATGTGGCTTGCGAAATAGTCCCACGGAGCATCGCTGTAATAGTCAATCCAGTAGCCTGTGCCCGAAGCATATTCGTAAGGATCCTTGTCGAAGGCTAGGATTGAGTAAGAAGAGTAGTAGGTGTGTCCGTTCCACTCGCTCGTTACGTACATGTCGCCTTCCCAAACGCCCCACAGTGTGTCGGCTATGTATTCGTCGTCGTCGCAGCTTACGAATGTCAATGACATGGCTGCCATCATTATCATAGCAAGGATAGATGTAAACTTTTTCATAATATATCGCTTTAAATTATTAATATTCTGTTTTGCTGTTTTAAATATTCTGTTGCAAATATAATTCATTGTGTCTGCCTGTGCAAGCATAAATCCATATTGTTTTTAGGAATTTCCCTATTTTTATGTTACCAAAAGCCTACTTTCATAGATGAATCGTGCCGTGAGAGACGCGCAGAAGTGAGGGCGCGATAACGGCAGAAGGCTTTATAGTCCGGTGTAGAGCGAGATAGTGGGGAGTATGTTTTTAAAGCTCCGTTTAATTTAGTATCTTTGCATTCGTGCAGAATAATAAACAGACTGAAGGATGAAAAACAAGAAACACTTGATTATGGCAGCAGCTCTTATGGCTGCCCCGGTGTGCGCACAGGCGCAGGCCGTACACGAAACAATGAAGGTGAACATTGAGCGCGGGCGCATTGATGCCGTTACGGGCATAGTATATTCGCAGATAACATCGGCATCAGACAACCGCACGCTGCAGATGACTTTGCTCGTGCCGTGTACGGACAAGCCCAAACCGGCCATAATATATTATCCCGGCGGCGGATTTCTTTCGGCAGCACACGACAGATATGTAGAAATGCGCATGGCTCTGGCTGAGGCCGGCTTTGTGGTGGCATCAGTAGAGTATCGCACCGTGCCCGACATGTTTCCGGCTTTGCTGGTCGACGGCAAGTCGGCCGTCCGCTATCTTCGTGCCCATGCCCGTCAGTTTGGCATCGACCCTCAGCGCATAGGCGTGATAGGCGATTCGGCAGGAGGCTATCTTGCGCAGATGGTAGGTGTTACGGGCGGCGACAAGGAATATGATCAGGGCGACTATCTCGATCAGAGTTCGGATGTGCAGGCCGCAGCGACAATTTATGGCATAAGCAACCTGATGAACATAGGCGAGGGGTATTCAAAGGAGATACAGGACATACACGCATCGAAGGCCGTTACCGAGGCGCTGCTCGTTCATGGCACTGCTTTTGCCTCTTATCCGGGCGCAAGCATTCTTAGCGATACGGCAAAGGCCATGAAGGCAAGTCCGATGGGGCATATACGCAAGGGACTGCCTCCGTTCCTGATAATGCACGGCACGGCAGACGCACTGGTGTCGCCTGTGCAGAGCAGGCAGCTGTATGACGCGCTGAAGAAAGCAGACAACGACGTAAGCTATGTAGAGGTTGAAGATGCCGGGCATGGCGACATGTACTGGTTTCAGCAGCCTGTCATCGACCGCGTGGTTAGATGGTTTAAGGAGAAACTTGCAGAAAAATAATATTTTTGTGAATTAAGAAAATCAAAGGGGGCGTTTTTTGAGCGAATCAAAAAACGTCCCCTTGATTGTTTATGGTGTCTTTGTTAGGATGATAATCAACGAGACAAACGTTCCGGCTGATTTGCGCGGGTGTTGTTGTGTGTAGCGAGAATCTGCCGGAATTAAATATAACAACCAAAATCAGAGCGGCTAATTTTCTGATCTATCGCCAGCTCATAAACAATTTTGTAGTTTCGGCATCATGATGGTCGAAGAACAGACTTTTGCCTGTGTCGAGTGTGGCTATCTCTGCCATTTCTTCATCTGTAAGTTCAAAGTCTAAGATGTCGAGATTCTGCTTCATGCGCTCTATGTGAACAGACTTCGGTATTATTATCACGCCACGCTGAATCAGCCAGCGCAATGCAATCTGTGCCACGCTCTTGCCGTGCCTGTTGCCTGTCTTTGTGAGAGTTTCGTTGCTGAACAGATTGTTGCGGCCTTCCGCAAGCGGACCCCAAGACATGATGTGTGTGCCGAACTCCTCCATTATCTTCTGTGCTTCAGTCTGTTGATTGAACACATGCGTCTCAACCTGATTGACCGCAGGCACAATGTCGACGTTGCTGGCCAGGTCGATAAAGTGGTCGGGATAAAAGTTGCTCACACCTATAGCGCGCAGCTTGCCCTCTCTGTAGGCATCCTCGAGTGCCCTGTAGGCTCCGTAGCGGTCGCAGAATGGCTGATGAAGAAGCATCAGGTCGATGTAGTCGGTCTGCAGCTTGCGCAGACTATCGTCTATCGATGCTTTTGCCTTTTCGTAGCCGTAGTTGGATATCCACACCTTGCTCACGATGAAAATGTCCGACCGGTTAATTCCGCTGTTCTTCACGGCACGTCCCACACCTTCCTCGTTGTGGTAGGCCTGTGCCGTGTCAATCATCCTGTAGCCTGTTTTCAGTGCGTCGCTCACGCAACGTTCACATTCGTCGGGCGAAACCTGATATACGCCGTAGCCTATCTGCGGCATCTCTATTCCGTTGTTCAGTTTTATTGTCTTCATGTTATCTGTGTTTTTATATTTAGCAAAATGTTTCTTTCACCTTGCAAAGTTAGCAATAAATAACTGAGTGAAGAGGATATGGATTACGGATAGATTAACCACTTTTACAGACTTTTTTTATCACTCTTTGAGACGTCGGCTGCATAGCCGTTTCAGCTGTGTCTGCCGGCAACGTGAAGGCATGCGCTGCCTATTGCCTTTGCCTCTCGGTTATAGCCACCTTTATCACTCCGTCAAGCCTGTTTTCAAACGTGCGGTAAGCCTCTTCAATCTCGTTTAGCGGATAGCGGTGGGTTATCAGCGGGGTGGTGTCGATGCGGTCTTCGGATATCAGACGCAGAATTTCGTCGCAGTCGCAACCGTCAACGCCGCCTGTCTTGAACGTAAGGTTCTTGCCATACATGTCGGGCAGCGGCAGTGTCTGCGGCTTGTCGTAAAGAGCCACAACGGTAACTATAGCATTGGGACGTGCGCATCGCCATGCCAGTTCGAAAGTGTCGTCGGCTCCTGCCACTTCAATCACTCTGTCGGCGCCGCCGTGACTGCTGTTGGCTCTTACAAAGGCTTCGGCGTCTTCGGGCTTGGTTACGAGTACATCGGGATAATGACTTCGTACAAAACGGATGCGCTCGTCCGACTTCTCGCAGACGATTATGCGCCGTGGCTTATGGAGCATGGCGCACAGCAGGGTGCATATGCCTGTCGGACCGGCACCTATTATCATTACTGTGTCGTCTGATGTAATTTCGGATATGCGTGCTGCCCAGAAGCCAGTGGCAAGTATGTCGCCTGTGAAGAGTGCCTGCTCGTCTGTTACGTTGTCGGGTATGCGGTTGAGTCCGTTGTCGGCGTGCGGCACTCTTACATATTCGGCCTGTCCGCCGTCTATTCGGCAACCTAACGCCCAGCCTCCGTCGGGGTCTTCGCAGTTGTTCACGTAGCCGTGCTTGCAGAAGAAACATTCGCCGCAGAACGTTTCAACGTTCACCGTAACGCGGTCGCCCGGCTTAACGTTTCTTACTTCAGCTCCCACCTGTTCAACTATGCCCACCATCTCGTGGCCAACGGTTATGCCGGGCACGGCCCTCGGCACGCTGCCGTGCTTTATGTGCAGGTCGCTCGTGCAGATGCTTCCGAGGGTTACGCGCACAATGGCGTCGCGCGCGTCTTTAATTTGCGGCACGGGCTTTTCTTTAAGTTCAAACCGTCCGCGCTCTATGTATGTGTATGCTAACATCGTTTTGCTTGGTTTTATGGTTATATTAAATATGTTTCGGTCTGTAATGAGTCAGGATAAAGCCCTGATTGCCGCATTGCTGGCCACAGGTTATTCCTCTTTAGCATTGAAGAAGGCGTCGAGCACTTCGGCAAATATGTCGCCTGGCGATATGCTGTCAAACAGCTGCATGCATGTGCGAAGCTTCAGTACGTCGATTTGTGAGCCCATAAGTCTTCGTATTGTGGTGCGGCCTTTGTGCTCGAGCAGTGCGGCAGACATTTCGCGCAGTCGCGCTCCGAGCAGCGGGTGTGCCAGATATGCGCGTGCTTCGCCGGTGCCGTCGAGTCCGTAATATTCAGAGTTGCAGCTGTGCCCAAGACCTTTCTGCTGCGGAAATATGTACCATATCCAGTGGCTACGTTTGCCTCCGCTGCGTATTTCGCTCAGTGCTGTTGCATATTCAGTTTCCTGTGCATCGACGAATCTTTGCAGATTATATTCATTTTCGTTCATGGCATTATGTTTATTTGGTTTGTATGTCTTGTTCCTTGTTTTTGGAATGCTATGCGCGGGGTGCCGTCGGCAACGTAAATAGTGCCGCATCTTATGAATCCTTCTTTCTCCAGGATACTGATCATCGTGGAGTTAAGTTCGTGAGTGTCCACCCTCAGGTTGCCTTTGTCAAGGGCAAACCTTATGGCAAGCAGTGCGATGCCGCCTACGCTACCGTCAGACGCAAGTCGGTGTATCACGTTATAAGGCTCGTCGTCGGGCCATTGTCCGTTGTATATCTTGTCATAAGTAGGTTCGGGCGACGGGCGCATGCAGAAGCATGCCACAATGCGGCCGTTGAGGCATATCAGATAGAAACACCCGTCGGAAACATCACTCGCCACGGTCTGTTTCTGCGGATAGCCGTTAGTCCACTGCACGTTGTTGCCGTTGCGGCGCATATATTGCCGCGCCTTGTCGAATATATCGTTTATCTGTGGCCACAGATTTTCAAATTCCTCTTTGCGGCACAGCTTTATCTGTGGTCTTATGTCTTTTGTAACGGCAGAGCCGTCGTGTTTAGCATATTGTTTCATATCAGGCTTTTGGCACATATAGTTTTTTTAATGACATACAAAGATAGTGAAAGGCGAGAGCAAAGTCAAATAAAAAACGTAGTTTTTTGAATTTTGTCTTGGCCGAGCCGCCTCCTATCTTATTTAAAGATAGTGAAAGGCGAGAGCAAAGTCAAATAAAAGACGCAGTTTTTTGAATTTTGTCTTGGCCGAGCCGCCTCCTATCTTATTCAAAGATAGTGAAAGGCGAGAGCAAAGTCAAATAAAAAACATAGTTTTTTGAATTTTGTCGTAGCCGCGCCGCCTTATTTTTGGTATGCCTGCCGTCATTTGTAAATATTCCTGTATTACGGAAACAGATATAAAGGTATTTTTGACTTTGTGCAATTACATAAATATTTCAAAAAACTTCTTCAAAGGATGTGGGATATTCAAAACTTTTGTGTAAGTTTGCAGAAGATAAAAATATCATGCCAAAAGTTTAGTGATAAACAGTTGTCGCAGCGTTTGGCATAAAGTTTGTAGAAGATTTTATATATAAACCGATAAAAACAAAAGATGAAAACAGTTTATGATTTCACTGTCAAGGACAGAAAAGGAAAAGACGTATCGTTAAAGGAGTATTCCAACGAGGTGCTGCTGATTGTAAACACAGCAACAAAGTGCGGATTCACACCGCAGTATGAGGAGTTGGAGAAACTTTATGAAAAATATCACAGCCAGGGATTTGAGATTCTTGATTTCCCCTGCAACCAGTTCGGACAGCAGGCTCCGGGCACAGACGAGTCTATACACGAGTTCTGCAAGCTGAACTATGGCACAGAGTTCCCCCGCTTTAAGAAACTGAAGGTTAACGGAGAAGACGCAGATCCTCTGTACAAATATCTTACAAGCCAGAAGGGCTTTGCCGGATGGGACATGAGCCATCCTATAGCTCCGATTCTTGACGATATGCTGTCAAAGGCAGATCCCGACTATAAGAGCAAGGCAGACATCAAGTGGAACTTCACAAAGTTCCTTGTTGCCAAGAATGGTGTAGTTGTGGCACGTTTCGAGCCTACAGAGAAGATAGAGAACATAGAGAAGCAGATTGAAGAACTGTTGAAGAAATAAAAACATATACATTCATATTTGTATAAGATGAAATGAAAAGCCAATGATATAGCGCGGTGCAACCTTATGGGGCATGGTGGTGTATTGTTGGCTTTTCTTTGTCTTTTAAAAAAACTATAAATTAATATGGAAAACGCAGAGAGAGTGAGCTGCCTTATCATAGGCAGCGGTCCGGCAGGATATACGGCTGCGATATATGCAGCACGTGCTAACCTGAATCCGGTAGAGTATTGCGGTCTGCAGGTTGGCGGACAGCTGACACAGACTACAGTGATAGAGAATTTCCCCGGCTATCCCGAGGGTGTTGACGGCAATCAGATGATGTTGGATTTGAGGCAGCAGGCAGAGCGCTTCGGTACAGACTTGCGCGACGGCGTTATCGTTAAGGCCGACCTGAGCGAGGCTCCTTACAAGCTGACAACAGACGACGGACATGTTATTGCTGCCGACACTGTAATCATTGCCACAGGTGCTTCGGCAAAATATCTCGGACTGGCTGACGAGGAGAAATATAAGGGCGAAGGCGTGTCTGCATGTGCCACATGCGATGGCTTCTTCTATCGCAAGAAGGTTGTTGCCGTTGTTGGCGGCGGCGACACAGCATGCGAGGAGGCTCTTTATCTTGCAAGTCTTGCAAAGAAGGTTTACATGATTGTGCGCAAGCCGTTCCTCCGTGCATCAGAGGTTATGCAGCGCCGTGTAAAGGAGGCTGAGAACATAGAAATTCTGTTTGAGCACAACACGCTCGGCCTTTATGGTGAGAACGGTGTTGAGGGTGCTCACCTCGTTAAGCGCAAGGGCGAACCCGACGAGGAGAAATACGATCTGCCTATCGACGGCTTCTTCCTTGCTATCGGTCACAAGCCTAACAGCGATGTGTTCAAAGAGTGGCTCGACCTCGACGAGATAGGATATATCAAGACCATAGGCAATACTCCTTGCACCAATGTGCCCGGCGTATTTGCTGCCGGCGACGTTGCCGATCCTCACTATCGTCAGGCTATCACAGCAGCTGCAAGCGGTTGCCGTGCGGCAATAGAGGCTAAGAATTATCTTCAGGAGCATCCGTCTCACTGATAGACGTTTGCTGGCTTGAATAAGAAATAAAGCGGAGTATGAGCGCGTATGATTTTTCATGTCGTTCATACTCTTTTTTGTATTGTGCCGGATATTAGTAGATAAGTCTTTTCAAAGCTTGTGTTATTCGGTATATGCAGGCCTTATTCTGACAAAATGGCGGCAATCCGAATATGGAAAATAAATCGGCGAGTCCGAAATATCTGGTTTGCTCAAAAATAACCACTTGTTTGCAACAGAAAACTCGGCCACTTTTGCATCAAAAGTGGCCGAGTTTTGACTCATAAACAATAGGTTAATGATTAGAAACCTATGGATATGATTTAGCTTATAGTCTTTATTGAAATTGGCAGTATTTTATCTAACTTTTAATAAAAATACGTCTATTACTTTCAGATTTTTTAAGTTTAAATGCAATTAAACTTTTGTTGCCCGTAAAAACAAAATAAGTGGATATGGGAGTTGAACTCAAAAAAGAGCAATTGGGCTGATTTATATATTCTGTATTATAAATTGCCGTTTATAAATTCATGCAGCCGAGTTATTTTAACGTGAGTTCGACTAATTTAGAATAGTCGCCCATTAAAAAATCTTTATTTAGTTGCCTCTTAAAACATCATTATCTACTGGTATTCAGTTATTTAAACAATAAAAGTCTTTGACAAATCTGCAAGTTCTCTTACATTTAGGGTAATATACTTGCAGAGTTTATGATTGAAAAGACGAATAACAGCTCTTCTTTATTCTGCAACCTGTCTGACATGCTGAACCAATCGCACCCACTTTACCGGTTGGCGGACAAAATGGATTGGGGAAAATTTGAAACAGCTTTTCTGCCATTGTATAGTCAGTCCAACGGCCGTCCCGTCAAGCCAATCCGTTTAATGTGTGCTATGCTCATCCTGAAGCACCTTCGTAATCTGTCAGATGAGTCTTTGGTAGAATAATGGAGCGAATTATTATCAGTATTTTTGTGGTATGCAGGAGTTCACTCCGTCTGCCCCATGTGCCTCTTCAGAACTTATTCATTTCCGCAAGCGTATCGGTAAAGAGGGAATTGAACTTATTTTTCAGGAAAGCATTCGTGTGAATAACGAGGAGGATGCTGAAGACCATCATCATGATACAGCCTTTATTGATTCTACTGTTCAGGAAAAGAATATCACTTATAACACGGATGCAAAGTTGCATAAGAAGATCGTGAAAAAGCTTGGCCTTCTTCTGCGCCAAAGCTATGAAGGGAATCTATCGTGACAACGTTTCCGAAATCATCCCAATAACAGGAAGAAAGCCCTCAAGGCAGACAGGCGTTTACGTACAATAGCCGGAATACTTGTAAGAGAGCTGAAGCGTAATCTTAAGGGAAATTACGACTATGATAAATTGCTCGGAATCTTTGAAACCATTCTTTCCCAAAGACGTAACAGCCGGAAAAAGATCTATTCCATTCATGAGCCGGAAGTACAATGTATCTGCAATGGCAAAGAACATAAGAAATACGGATTCGGCAACAAGGTATCCATCATACGTTCAGTCACAGGCATTATTCTTGGTGCCATGTCCTTCCGCAATGGATATGACGGTCATACTATCGGGTCTTCCTGGGAACAGGTCGAATGGTTAACCGGGCTAAAAATCAAAGTGATAGCAGGTGACAGAGGATACAGAGGCAAGAAGAAAATTAACGGGATGAAGATTATAATTCCCAATGTACCCAAGAAGTCAGACAGCCGTTATCAGAAGCAGAAAAAACACAAACTCTTCTGCAAGCGTGCAGGTATAGAACCAACAATAAGTCATTAAAGGGTAGTGTTTCACAGAGTGTGTCTAAGGCAAACTTGCCTCAGACACACTCTGTGAAACACTACCCTGGCGGCAGCGGCTTATAACTTCAAAAGAACCATGAAAGCTCTCTGTTGCATGCTTCAAAAAATATGCGAGATACTGTGTCAGAACAATATCTCGCAAAAAAGGGTTTTTAAAGGACGACTATTTTATATGTAGATGACTATAATTTGTAGGGCATTCAAATTTTTAATTTAATACAACTTGTATTATTTGAATATTTTTCTCTTACGTAACATATATTTATAAATGAAAGCCCTAATATGCACAGGAATCAATCTGACGGTACTCCTGATGGAAGCATTATATAAGAGCTCTCTTTTATTTAAGAATCCAACTTTATAGAAGTTTATTTGTGCGCGAATATCATCTTTGGCGTATTTCCAACCTCCGCGTCTTTTGTATAAATCTGAGGAAAATCTAAAAAACAGAAGACTTTCTTGTATATTGTAGAATTTGCAACCGTTCATTATCATTTTTATCCATAAATAATAATCTTCAGGAAAATCTTGATATCCCCCAAGTTGTATTATTTTATCACGTTTATAAACAACGGTAGGATGATTAACAGGACACCTGAATTTTGCATATCTTATTATTTCTTCATGGGTTTCTGGAATTCTTCTTTGTGATACGACATTCTTTTTGTCGTTTTCAAATTCATCTATCCAAGAACTGCAGATGTCAATGTCTTTGTGGTCATGCATGAACGTTATCTCTTTTTCAAATCTGTATGGCTTACAGATATCGTCACTGTCCATTCTTGCAACCAAATTGTATTTGCAATGTTTAAGTCCGATGTTCAAGGCATATCCGAGTCCATGATTCTCTTTAAGAGGAATTATTTTGAGTTCCTTATGTTTTTTGGTAAAGTCATTAATTGTAGAATATAGTTCATCTGTTAATGGACCGTCTTCTACTAATATAACCTCATCAGGAGGTAATGTCTGATTGAAAACACTGTTAAGGGATTCTTTAAGAAATTGAGACTTTTCTTTTATATAAACAGACATTAAAACTGAGAAATGCATGTCTTCCATAATGATTTAAGTTTTTATTGACTTTACGTCAAGTCCGTATTAATGTTCCGTAATATGAAATCATAGTGACAAGTATAGTTCTTTATAGGCAAGTCGTATTTTTTCAGGGTTAAAGATACTCATTATTTTTGTAATCTCAACATCTTTGCCTATTGTTTCATTGATTTTTCTTAAAAAATCATTATTGTCACCATATTTAAAAATACTATAACCTTTAGCGTCTTTTAAATGGTCGGCAATTCTGACGTTTTCTGACATGACAACAGGTGTTCCATAACAAAGACTTTCTAATGTTACATATGAGAACGCTTCATATTTTGAAGGAACCACAACCAAAGAAGCTTGTGCATAAAGTAGGGTGAGTTCTTCGTTTGGGATGTTTATATGTTGTGTGATGTCGCTGCGATGTTTAATTTTACCTTTTCCAACACAATGAATTTCAAACTTACCTTCAGGGAGTGAATATAGGTGTTGAAATCCTTTTACTGGGTCGTCAGTTCGTCCAACGAATAATATCATATTCTTTTTCTTTTTTACATTTGTTTCTATGTTTTGTGGTTTATACCAATGTGGTATTTTAACTACATTATTATGGAAAGATTTAAAATATGCGAAATCCTCGTTGTTGATAGCTGTTACAGCAGTGGCGCAATGCTTAATGGTATTTTTAAGAAAAAGATTGAAAAACAATTTTCCAAACAATGGATGTCTCAATCTGTTAAAAGGATGCCAATGCGCTGTATATACAATGCTTTTATGAAGCAGTTTAGCTGTTATTAGTGCTTGAACTGTCCCCATTGCAGTATATCCATTGATGTGTATGATATCGGCTTTTTTTATAGCTGCTGATAAGGCTTTAGGCTTATAGTAATAATGAAATATCCGTGACTTTATTTCTGGATAATCTTTTATTTCTTCTGCCATGCAGTCTTTATCATCATGAAAAAAGTCAAATAATGACTGACAGTATGTGGCTGTTCCATCGCATCCTCCTTTAGGAGACTGTCTGATATATATAATTCTTTTCATTTTTTGTCAATTAAAAATGTATGAAGTTCAGGACGGCAATAATTATATAGACTTTTTACAAAAAGTACATAGCGCTTGTATCCAACAAACCTGTATAAACATTTGAACATTATGCCTATCATTTTTCTTTTTTTCCCAATATTATCGATGTTGCGTTGTGTAAGTTTATCAATATTTTCATTGTTTATCATATTATATTTTTTTATAGTATTGTAAAAAGTGCCTTCTTTGGAAGAAAAAGGATTGGTGATGTTTTTACCAGATAAAGTTAATCCATGATACAATCGTCTGTGAAATGATGAAATATTGTCTCCATTATCGTATGTAGCATAAGTATATTTCATTGGCAGAAATTTGTCGAACTTTTCTGCATTTTTTATTATTAGATTCATGTATATGTCTGTAGCAATTTTCAGATCTTCATATTCGCCTAAATTTTCTATTCTTTTTCTTGAAATAATGCCCTGTTTCATTTTGCCGTAATCATATCCGGCAAAATGTAGAAACACAAGTTGATCTTCTTTTGTTTCATTGTCATTTGTGCGGAATCTGACCATGATATTTCCATCTTTTAGAAACAGTTCTCGCTCAAAATAGTTCCATGGAGCCATATTCATACCGAGATTTTTTATTACATAAAGATGTTCGTTTCCCAATAAAGCCGGAAGCCAATCCATCCATTTCTGGTCAGTAAAATCCCCGACACTTCTGTCTACAAAACATTCATTCTTGAGTCTTTCTCTCCACCATGAAAGAATTTTTTGAGATATAGGTGTTTTTCTCATTCCACAAAAGCCTAGGTTGAATATGCCATTTACATTCATCGCCCATTCAGGATGCTCTCCTGTATAGTTTATATGTATTCCTGAAACTTGTGGTGTAAGTACAACATCGTATGTCTCGAGCTTTTCGAGAATTTCTGTTATGGGAGAAAAAATGCAAATGTCTGGATCAAAATACAATGCACTGTCATATCCCTTTGAAAAAATATATTGGAAACAAAATGGCTTTATAGATGTACAAAATTCAGTTAAATCATATTTGAATGTCATATCAGTCCATTCTGCATCAGTGTAATCTGATATTTTCTTTACAGAAATGACATTTCCCGGTATGGTTATTTGGGAAGCATCAATCTCATCGGCAACAAATATGTAAAAATCAATATCTGATTTATGAAATTTTTGCAAGGACTGTTCTAGGATAAGACCCAATCCTATATAATTCTTAGCAACTATTGTAAATGAGCATTTTTTCATATCTGATGGGTATTTATTTCTGTTTAATTATTTTTGCAGGATTTCCGGCAACGATGCAATATTCAGGAACATCTTTGGTGACAACACTATTTGCTGCTATTATAGCTCCGTTTCCTATTGAAACATTTGGCAAAATGGTTGCTTTGTCTCCAATCCATACATTGTTACCTATTATCACAGGACCTTTAGAGTATACAGGACGTTGTGTTGGTGGAATTTCCATCATTTCATGAGTTGAAGTACCATGAGAATTATCAGAAATAGTTACCCAACGGCCTGTAAGAACATTATGTCCTATGATGATTTTATTTGTACAAGTTATGTGGTTATATTCTCCGAAATCACAGCCGTTTCCTATTTCAATATATGGATTTAATTTTATCTTGTTGTATTTGTCCCAGGCACAAAGAACACAATGTTTACCGAAAGCAGTACCATCCCCAATTGCAATATGTTTGCCTCCAATAAGTTTTAACGGACGATAAAATATTGAACCTCGTCCGACCTTCTTAAAATTAGGGATTATCCAGAAAGTATAAAGATATGAAACTAAAAGTCCAAAATAGTTATTGAATTTATAACTATATATAAAATGAATTATAGTACACATTATGCGGGCTATTGGTTCCAATTTTATTCTTAAAAAGTGGGTAATATTCATGGCTCTTGTGATTTATTATTTATTCCAAATACCGTTTGCCTTTCCTTGGCTTATTTTGGTATATTGTATTTTATTTGTTATGGCACTTAGCATATTTACTAAAGTAAGTGCGACTATAATGCCAACTAACCCCAGATATTTGCTTGTAATTAGTGCCAACGGAATGTATATTATTGCTTCAATTATCGTAATTATGGTAATAAGTCTGATTTTTCCTATTCCACATAAAATATTTGAATAGCAAGTGCCGTAGATTAAAACACTTGTGTATAACGCCATCATTGCAGACATGCTGAAAGGTATATGGACACTCTTACCTACCCATAAACTGTATATGGGATTTGCTAATGCCAACATTATAATAAGGACTATAACAAATATTTTAAGAATGTAATTCATTTTTTTTGTCATAGTTGAAATCCAATCCCAATCATTTTTAGCATATGCATCTGTGGTTGCAGTCCACAAAGGAGCAGAAATTATTGTAAATAAAATATTTACCAATGAAAAATATCTGAATGAAACCTGATATGGAGTAACTTCTTTTGGAGAGAATACATGAGATATAATGAAATTAGACGATGCGAAAAGAATTAATGCGCCAATCTGTATAAAGAAAAACTTTATTCCTAAACCAAATAAATTATGTAGTTCTTTTTTATTAAAATAGAAAATGGATGGACGAAGGTGTTTGTATTTTGTAAAAGTAATGGGATATGATAATATATAAACAATTAGAGGTGATGCAGTATAAATTAAAGCCACGTGCATCAGATTTATTGTTTTGAATGTTTGTGACAAGCAGAATATGCCTAATAATGACAAAGTATGCCCTAAAGCTACCAATAGATTGTTAATTGCAGGAAGTTGTAGTGCTAAATAAACATTCCCGATGAATTTAAATATAAATGTAGCTCCTACTAAGGAAAATGAAAGTATTATTATATTGCTTAGATTTGGAACGTAAGTTTTTTTTACGTTTAATAGTGCGTAGCAGTCAATGTTGTTAGTTACAAAACACAAAATGATTATTAATGGTATTACAATAGCAGACAGCATTACGAATGTTGTACTAATCTGTTGTTTGCTCAATATCTTGTCTCCAGTTGCAATTGACAGGGCTAATCTGTTACGCAGCCCATTTCCTAAACCTATATCAAAAGAGTCAATCCATAATAAGATACTATTGATGGTAAGCCATATTCCATATTCATATTGATTTAGGCATCCAAGTGTAACAGGTACAAGCAAAAGTTGTACAATGCATGTCCACATTTTAATTATAAAAGAACCAATAATATTTTTCTTTAATAATATTGTACGCTGGTTCCCTTTTAATATGTATGATGAAAAATTTAATTTCATATTTACATTATTTGTATGATGTTGTTATAGAAAACACTGATGCAGAATAATGTTATACTGATTGTTATTACAATTATTTTTGCTAATGGCTTTGGTCTTATCGTATAAAAAATATTTGTAAAAAGTATGATTTCTGTAATACCGTAAAGTTCACTTATGCGGAATGCTAATACTGGAAGTGAAGAAAATGCGGTAAATGAAAACAATGATAACGCCATAAGCTTTATCATCAAAGAAAGATATAAGTTATGCTCTCTTATTAAATCATACATGTATAAGATATAAAAGAAGATGATAATCCTAACAAAAAATACTAAATTGAAAACATTTACCTCGTCAATATATCCTTGATCTTTAAGTCCTTGATAAGCATCCAGTTTTTCACTGATGTAAGGTATGGGAAGAGAGGTGATATTTATATTTAGAAAATAGAAAATATATCCTAAGGGTATCAATGATGCCCAAATAATTTTATTCTTCCTTGTTAGTTCTTTGTTGCTTAACAGCATTAATGGCAGTAGAATTATAGAAGAATAGTGAAAAACAATTGCAAGTAGAAACAATACAAATGTTTTTTTGTAATTCTTTTCACTTAGAGGTTTAATGGCCAATAGTAATAAGCCTGAAGCGACTCCAACTCTAATTTGAGTAAATTCATGCAAAATGTAGTAGTTGCCAATATATACGGCAACGGCAAGTAAAGGTAGAGCTGTTAATCTCTTAAAAGCAATAAACTTTAATGATAATCCTAATGCAGCATATAAAAGGAAAATGCTATGAACATCATGAAACCATAAATAGAACCATTTACTGATTACTCTAAAAGAATATTCTACAGTTATGACTAATAAGGGATGATCATATCTGACAAAATATAATTCATAGTTTTCTGAGTCATTATCCATTCCTATAGGACGTATTGCTGCAAAAAGCACCAATAAGACCCCTATACCAATATATATATTCCATTTTATATTGGCTAATTCTTCTTCAAAAAGTGCAACGAGACAAGAAAGAAAGAATAGGATGGATATTGCAATAATCATTGAGCTGATTTATTCTTGTTTTTGCATTTTATTTATAGAATATATGGATGTAATTATAAATGTTAAAAATAGCATTGCCAATACAAAAAGCATTCTTTTGGGCTTAGAAGGCTTATTTGGTACGGATGCACTTTGAAGTGTTGTAAATGCAGGAGTTCGTTCTTGAACTTTTGCTTTTGCGGCTAATAGTTGTTGGCAAATACTATTATAGTTGTTATATTTTAGTTGCATTTCGTTTTCAAGGTCTTCTTGCTTCGCTTTATAGCTTTCCAATATTAGCTCTTGGTTTCCGTCAGAGAATGTTGCGTAAAGCTGCCTAGCCTTATCGTATGAGCTTTTGGCTTCAACATAAAGTTTTTTTGTATATTCCAAGTCTATTTTTGCTTTATTTGTTCTATAGTCTGTAATAAATAATTGCAGTCGTGATTTAATGGAGTCTGCCATTGTTGCACAAACTAACGGATCTTGGTCTGTGACGACAATAGATATGACATTTGTTTTTTTGTCAACTTCGCAATCTATTTTTTGTTCAATTAACGATGTTATATCTTTTTGTTTTTTTGTTAGTATGAATGGATCAATTTTTTTTGAACTATCAAATGGCTTGTCTTCTTTTTTTTCAAACAATTTTTTTATATAGTTTATAGGAATAAGCCACCATGCGTATTTTTGGTGCTTTTCCAAATAATTATAGTATGTTGTTTCTATTTTTTTGTCTTTTGTTTGAATTTTTATAGGGAAAAGACTTACTTTAAAGTCAATAGAATTCATGAGGTCTGGATAAAGTTCAGGAGAAATGGCATCCTCATTATCTAGTTTGTTTGCTAAATTTACTCCGAAAGATGAAGCTAAAGCACCAATTGAACCAATACCAGAAGATGTGCTTTCAGGAGCAAGTTTTACTTCACAAGTATAGCTTCTTGGTATACTTATAATGATGAGGGATGACACAATAAAGACAATTGGCATTGTATAAAAAAATGCTTTTTTATTTTTTATTATGGCTTTTAATATAAAATTGAAGTCAATAGGTGTTATTTCTTTTTTCATAATTTTTTGATATTAATATAGCAAATTGTTGACTTTTACAATATATTTGCCAGTGTCGCAATCATTGTTGCTATTGATGCAACAGATGTTCCGATAGTCATCTTTTCAGCAATAGTCATCTTGTTGATTTCCTTTTCAGGTACAACAATTTCACATCCGGGCTTTGGCTTGGCATTTTGGCTAACCTTTGCAATAGTGCCGTTCTTGTAAACAATGTATGTCTGGCTCTTCTTTGCCTTTTCGCTGAATCCGCCGGCCTGGTTAATGTAATATTTAGCCTTCTTGCCCTTCTGGAAACCTACGGTGTTAGGATACATCACAGCACCGTTTATCTTTACTGTTCCGTTATATTGCGGTACGATGATTTTATCGCCTTCACGCAAAACGATGTCTGCATCGCATCCGGGGTTGGCTAGGGCCTTGTCAAGCTCTATTCCGACAGAATAGAACTCAGGTATTTCAAATTTCTTGATTTTCTCGCTGTCTTTAAGATCTATTTTCTTGTTTTCCTTCGCAGCTTCTATTTCCATCTGTTCTGCCTCTTCCTTAGCTTTTTTGAGCACGGCTTCCATACGTGCGCGTTCGCTCTCGTTCACCTTTCTTTCGAGGCGTGCACCTGCAATATAGCCACGGTCGTTAACGCCGCCGGCACTCTTTATAAGGTCGCTCAGACGCTGATTCTTCTTAGAGAGCGTATATGTACCGCTGAACATTACTTCGCCTTCAACGACAACATTCTGCTGCTTGTAGTAGCCGGGACTCTTGCGGACATACACTTCGTCGAACGGCATGAGTTTGAAGCCGGGTGTACCGTCAATCACAAAACCGTCTTTCAGGGCGAATGTGTAAGTGCGGGCAATGACTGAGTCGGTTGTCAGTGCCTTCGGGTTTACAATTCGTCTTGACACATCCACTTTTACTGTTGAGGCTGTCTGCTTTAAGCCTCCTGCCTGCAAGACGAAGTCCTCAAGGGTTTCGTTGTCGGCATATCTGTAGATACCCGGGTATTGCACCTCTCCGTGTATTGTGATTGTCTGTTCCTCCATCATCTCCTGTTTAGTCGGGATGAACAGCACGTCGTTGTTTTGTATAGGTATGTCAGGAACGGTGCCGTCCAATATGCCTTCCACGTCAACAGGAACGACCTCGAGTGTACGGTCTTTCTTCATTCTGTGCATTACGGCACGTGCAGTGAAGGCTTCTTCACGGAGACCGTCGGCGTGTTCAATAAGTGTTTTTACGCTGTTGATGTCGCCTCCTACCTGATACATTCCGGGACGGAACACGGCACCCTTGACCTCAACCATGTTAGAGAAGCGGGGCAGGATAGAGTCAACGCTTACAGAGTCCTCGTCTGCAAGATGGAATGCACTCATGTCAAATTCATCAACGTTGTAGACAGAATATTCTCTTCCTGTCTTTCTGACAATGCGTACAGATTTCTTATATGCATCTCCTGTAAATCCTCCGGCGTATTTCAGCAAGGTGCCAACACTTTCGTTACGCTTCATTTCATAGTACATCGGTCTTTTCACCTTTCCGGTAATATTTACCAGGCAGTCGTAAGGACCAACGGAAATGACGTCGTTGTCGGCAAGTCTGACGTTGCCTGTGAGTTTTCCGTTCAGGATATAGTCATAGATATCCACGACAGACACCAGTCGGTTATTTCTGTATACCTTGATGTTACGCATCGTACCTATATCGTTTGTACCGCCTGCCATATACAAGGCATGGAATACTGTTGCAAACGCAGGAAGAGTGTAGGTTCCAGGGTTTTTCACCTCACCCATCACGTTAATCATTATCGAACGTGTCTGACCAACAGTTAGCTTTATCTTCGAACTGCTGTATCTTGCTCCTAACGTAGAGCGCAGGCGTGCATTTGCCTGTGCCACGGTCAGACCGCTTACCTGTACGGGGCCGAAACCTTCTATTGTTACTTCTCCGTCGGGTGAAACGGTGCTTTCTATAGTCTTTTGTGATGCGCCATATATGTCGATATAAACAGCGTCGCCCGGGCCTAAGATGTAATTCTGCGGGGTGGCGATGTTCATGTTGGGCTCGAACGTAAGGTCCTTGTTGTTGAAGATATCACGTCCGAACACTTTTTTCTTTCTTTTTTCTGCAAGGAGCTTTTCCAGCATGGCAGTTGTGTCAGGGATGAATGTGTTCAGCTCATCCTGCATCATCAGCCAGTCTTCGTTTGTCTCGTCATAGACAACTTCTTTTGATTTGCTCTTTTTCTTTTCTCTTGTATCTTTTATTCTGTATTGCGGTGATTCTTCGTCATCGTCGTTTTTGCTTGAGCCTTTCTTTCCGTTATTCTTTCTCTGGCGTCCGTTATCTTCTTCCGTGTCTTTGCTGCTTACGGTGCCAAGGCCTTTGTTTTTTGCCTGGCGTTCATATTTGTCTTTTACGCGCCTGATCTGTTCTATAGTTACGCCTTTCTGCATCAGTTTTGTTACAATCTGTGCCTGCGATGTGCCTTCGGCGTTTTCTTTCATTACAAATTTCAGTATCTGTTCGTCTGTCATTGACGATTGTGCTGTTGCATAACAAGGCAACAGCAGTGCGAATAAGAAAAGAATGATATATTTTTTCATATTAAATTAATTTCCACTTAAAATTTCTTGCCACTAATTATACTTGCGGCTGTACGCATTATTATGCTGAAGTCGAGCGCCAGCGAGCGGTTCTCGAGATAATGAATATCCATCTGCAGACGTTTCAGCATCTTTTCCATGCTGTCGGTATAGCCATTATATAATGTGGCCTCGGATGTCAGTCCGGGCCTCATTTCATATATTAGCACATACGAATTGTCTATTTCCATTATCTGGTCGATATAGTACTTGCGTTCAGGGCGCGGTCCTACGAGCGACATGTCGCCGATAAGCACGTTCCAGAGCTGCGGCAGCTCGTCAAGATGATGCTCTCTTAAAAATCTTTCGGTTTTGGTCGAGTTGCTGTCATCACATTTAGCCACCAGCTGTGGTTTGTCCTCAGCCTTGCTGAGAGTTCTGAATTTATATATGGTAAACGGCTTGCCTCTGTATCCTATGCGTTCTTGCGAGAATATTGCAGGTCCGTTCTTTTGTCTTTTGAGCATTATATATATAATGAGGAACAATGGTGATAATATAATCAGTCCTAAAAAGGCTGATATAAAGTCGAAAGCCCTTTTTATTGCCCTTTGTGTAGCATTCATAGCATCATGGCTGCAGTTTATGCAGTCCGCCTCTTTCGTATAGACGTTGTTCACCTTCTAAAAAATATTGTTTCTCTATAATAACCCCAAATATTCAAATTTGTTGCAAAGGTAACACAAATAATTTGAAAAAAATGTTAGTTGCTCTCTGATTATTGAAAAAATAGCCATAAATTTGCGTATTCTTACAGAAAGAGTTATCTTTGCACAGATAAAACGTAGCTCCGGCACGTTTGGCAGATTGGGGTTGACCGGATTTGACAGCGGGTTGGAATGGTACGTAAGCACGCGGAGCGTCGTCTGTTGGCTCCTAAATCTCAGCGGTCAAAAATTTATCTGGCGAAAACAAATACGCTCTCGCTGCCTAATCGAAGCATAGTAGATTATCGGCTTAATCCAGTCACAAGGTGACAGGACGAGACACTGCTCGAAAGCTGTTGTTCCGAAGCGTTTCGGTAAAGCGGTGCGGTTAAATCGGAAATAGTCTTGTGCGGCCCCGCACTCAAGATGAAGTTTTAGGGGATAAGGTTGCAGTTGGTGGTCCGGGTCTTGCTGCAGCTCGAAAACCGAAGGCCGGAATAAGCGTGTAGAAAGCGTATGGTTTCCCTGTTTGGACGAGGGTTCGAATCCCTCCAGCTCCACACAAAAGGCGGTGTAAGCTTATTACGCCGCCTTTTTGTTTACTTTACGGCATATCTGTAATCTTTCCTGAACTTGCAGATTTAGTATGAAAATCTCTGTTTTGTCCTGATTTCATGTGTTTTATGGTGATGAATCATGTGCATGAAACAAATATTAATGTATTGGTGACGAATAGTGGGGCGCTAATTGATTATAGTTTTTACCTTTGTACTCGGTACTGGTCTTTTACGGCATAAGCCATAAGCGGATGGCGCATATCTATGGCGAAGACCTATGCATGGACATGAAAAACTTTAATATTCTGATATATAGAGATATGAAAAAAACTAAAATTAGCTGCATTCTTGCGTCTGCATTGCTTGCCTTTTCGGCACAGACAGCCGGCGCTCAAGCTGCAAGTGCCGCAAAGGCGCCTGCCACTATTGCCCATACGGCATTGTTCGATTATTTCAGTTATAGTGGAGATGACGACATCTATAAGAAAGTGAAGCTCGAAGGCGAGGGCGGATTCTACAATCCGATACTTCCCGGATGGAATTCTGATCCGAGCATCTGCCGTGTCGGCGACGACTACTTTATGGTAACTTCAAGCTTCTCTTATTATCCCGGAGTGCCGTTGTTCCACAGCAAGGACCTCGTAAACTGGAAGCAGATCAGCTATATCCTCGACCGTCCGTCGCAGTTGCCTCTTGCCGGTCAGAAGGTTTCAGCAGGTATCTTTGCTCCTGCAATATCGTATAATCCTCACAACAAGACCTTTTATATGATAACCACAAACGTGGGGTGGGGCAACTTCTTCGTTAAGACAAAAGATCCGTTCGGCTCATGGTCGGAGCCAATCCGTCTGCCTGACGTAAAAGGCATAGACCCCTCATTCTTCTTTGACGACGACGGTAAGGCCTATATCGTAAACAATGACGAGCCCGAAGGCAAGGCTGAATACGACGGCCACAGGGCTATCCGCGTGCGCGAATTTGACGTAAATACCGACAAGACTGTTGGTCCTGAGAAGATTCTCGTGAACAAGGGCGTGCATCCGGAGGACAAGCCTATATGGATTGAGGGTCCTCATATGTATAAGATTAACGGCAAATATTTCCTGATGTCGGCCGAAGGCGGCACCAGCGACATGCACTCAGAAGTGATTTTCAGAAGCGACAGCCCGTTTGGACCTTTCGTTCCTGCCAAGAAGAATCCTATACTTACTCAGCGCGACCTTGATCCTAACCGCATAGACCCTGTTACATGTGCAGGTCATGCCGACCTCGTGCAGACTCCTTCCGGCGACTGGTGGGCAGTGTTCCTTGCATGCCGTCCGTGTGAGGGCAAGTTTGAGAATCTTGGACGTGAGACATTCCTCCTGCCTGTAAGCTGGACTGACGAAGGTTTCCCGCTCATACTTGAACAGGGAAAAACCGTGCCTATGACAGGCAATGTAAAGGGAGCTGTACGCGGAAAGAACGTAACCTTCGGTAATTTTGCATACAACGACGATTTCTCTGAAAAGACACTGCCGCTCGACTGGTTCTCGCTTCGCGGTCCTGTTGACTCTATCTGCAGCACAAATGCCGTGCCCGGTTATCTGTCAATGAAGTGCGTTGAGACCACAACTGCCGAGAAAGCCGTTCCGGCATACGTAGGCCGCCGCATACAGCATCATAAGTTTGAGTGCTCTTCACGTCTGGTTTTCGAGCCTCAGACTGTAAACGAGCGCGCAGGCATGCTGCTCTTCAAGGACGAGACACATCAGTATCTGCTTTGCGTGGCCAAGACGTCAGCCGGCAAGGCCGTTGAACTTAGAAAGACAGCTGACGGAGGCAAAGACGAAATATTGGCAAGTTCGGCTCTCGCAAAGGCCGACAAGGACATACGCCTGAAGATTGTTTCACGCGGTCTGACGTTCGACTTCTACTATGCAGTGGGCAAAGGCGAATGGAAACTGCTGAAGAACAACGTAGACGCCGGCTTCCTGTCGACACGCAACGCCGGCGGATTTACAGGCACCACCATCGGCCTGTATGCCACACGCGGATAATACATAATGGTAAAGGCAGTGCAGTCCGGATGCATTCTGGCATGGTTGAAACAGCCGGGGCACTGCCTGCCTTATACAAATAACGGTCTGGTCTACAGACTGAAACAACACATTGACAGCCTTACAGACTGTTTCTGAAGGATGCATGTTGAAGATAAATGCGTCAAGTCTAAAATCGGTCATTGTCTTACTTCTATCTGCAGATTGAGGTTTCCGGCAGTCTTATTGCTTTCTGTTGGCGTCTTGCCGTCTGCCTTTTCTTGACATTGCCCGCAGTGTTCGCAAAGAATCAAACGGCAGCCGGTTAAATGTCAAAACGACAATAAGGTCGGATTAAAATAACCGATTTGGCTTAAAATATGCGAAACATTAACCAAAATAGAAACATTCTGTGAAAATTGTCAGCATAAATAACGTTACAAATCAAATCTGTTTACGTTCTTTCTTTAAAAGAAACATAACAATGGACAGATACGCAAAATCTTTATTATCATTAATTTTAATGTTGCCGGTGTTCGCCAACGGGGCAGATGCCGGCAACACTATTGTAGTGCCAGAGAAAGAGAACGTAGGAGCAGCCGCAATGCCTGCCGGCATAGCTCCTGTAGACGAAGCGCCCTTCAAGCTGAAGAAGATAAGGCGCCCCGAATTTCCCGACCGTCGCGAAACCGTGGGCAAGGCAGACGTTTCGGCGTCGGGCAAGATAACTCCTGCAATCAATGAAAAGATAGAACGCCTCTCTAAGCGTGGCGGCGGCACCGTGGTTGTGCCTGCCGGCAAGTGGTATTCAGGCAGAATAGAACTGAAGAGCAATGTGGAGCTTCGCCTGGATGAAGGTGCCGTGATAGAGTTCTCGGGCGAGGTGGACGACTATCAGCCTGCCGTGTTCACGCGTCATGAGGGCGTCGAGGTTATGGGTGCCGGTGCGTTTATATATGCCAACGGTGCAAAGAACATAGCCCTTACGGGCAAAGGCGTGATTATGGGGCCGCCGATGGACGTGCCCATGCGCAAGTTCCCTAACGGCAAAAGCGTAGTTGAGAACGACATCGACTACCGTATGCCCGTCAAAGAGCGCCTGTGCGACGGCAAGGAAGGCCGCACGTTCTACCGTCCCAAGTCGTTTTCGCCCATCAACTGCAAGAACGTGCTCGTTGAGGGCGTAACATTCGAGCGCAGCCTTCTGTGGAACGTTAATCCCGTTTATTGTGAGAACGTGATAATAAGAGGCATAACCGTAAACTCTACAGACGTGCCGAGCGGCGACGGCATAGACATCTCTTCATGCAAGAACGTGCTTATAGAATACTCTACGCTCAACTGCGGCGACGACTGCTTCACGCTGAAGGCCGGACGATGCGAAGACGGACTGCGCGTCAACCGTCCTACGGAGAACGTGCTCATACGCTACTGTCTCGCCAAGGACGGTCACGGAGGCATCACCTGCGGCAGCGAGACGGCAGGAGGCATACGCCGTGTGTATCTTCACGACTGCGTGTTCTACGGCACACGCACGGGCTTCCGCTTCAAGACAAGACGCAACCGCGGCGGCACCGTTGAAGACATCATCTATGAGAACATAAGACTGGTGAACGTGCGCGAGGCTTTCACATGGGATCTGCTCGGCTCGAAGATGTATATGGGCGACCTTGCACGCCGCTATCCGCCGCTCGACATCACTTCGCTTACGCCTACGGTTAAGGACATAACCATACGCAACTTCATAGTTGAGTCGGCCGACAGGCTAATGACCGTCAACGGCATACCAGAGATTCCGTGTTCTGGCGTGCTACTTGAGAACGGCAGTGTCAGGACCAACAGGATAATAAAGACGCTCAACGATGCCGACGGACTGACGCTGCGCAACATGGAGATACAGGCCACTGACAACACGATGGTGATAGACGACAGCCGCAATGTGCTCTTCGACAATGTTACGTTCTATGTGCCCGACGGCGCGCTCAACATGGACATAAAGGGCAGCAAGGCTTCGGGCATAGTCATCCGCAGCAATGGTGCAGACGTGGTCTGCAAGCCGGGAATGAACAAACTTTAGTGTTTTGTTTTTATATATTTTAATTCTGTTTAAACATAGTGACTGAAACGCTCATGCAGGCTTGGCTCCTGTGTGAGCGTTACTTTTTTATCCTAAATAGGCCAATTATAATCCGCAGGATTTTTGTTTTTATATTGAGCATGCTTCTGTCTGAGTTTTAGTGTGTATTGACGGTATGCCATTCTTTGGCAAGTGTTGGTTTATGATTGGGACATTTGAATATTGATAAGTGTAAGCATATTGAGGCTTATGCCGTTCATTATGATAGTTTGCCTTTGTATGGATTTTCAGACAAAATAGAAAATATGTGTCCGATAATATGCTGTTTTTGTGCGTCCGGCAGCATCCCGGTCTGCAAAATGCCGCCTTTCGTGTTGCCGTTTGTGGCCTTTTGCATCCTAAAAAGCCACCTTTTGCCATGCGATATACCTTATATCATGAGTGAATTTTGAGGCAAAATGCCGCTGTTTTAGTGCCAGAAAAATGCACACTGATGCTCTTTGCCGTGCCAACATGTTGCAGTATAGCAGTTTACGCTTGCACACAAAAACAGCAGAATTTTACGCCCTGCTGAAAGAAATTTTAGAATAGCAAGATTCTGGAGCGTTGACAGAAATCACAATGTAAGCACCATGTCTGCCGTGCCGGCAATATGTCAGCATGCACAGACCGTTGTCGCACACCATTTTATAATGTCTTTTCATGGGTGCGCTGATGCTCTCCGTGTGTAGAGACATCACGGTTGCGTATGTCGTTTTCTGCTGATGTTATGATTTTCCTTTGCTTCCTTGATGCGGTCGCGTATGTGGCTGAATTGTTTTAGTATACTGATTTTTATTAGATTTCAGGCTCTCCTGTTGCGCTTTGTCCTGAATCTTATCTTTGTTGTCCTGCTCCTTGGGCCGCCGTCCGCGCAGCGTCATTCTCTTGTCTGTGTCCTATTTGTTTATCTTGCTTTCGTCCATATACTTCTCCAGATAGTCGAGCCCCTTGTTTGTGCAGCACCCGCGCATATAGACCGTTATGAAGGTGTGGAATATCTCCTTCAGCGAATACTTGCGGTACATCTTTGTCTGCATAACATAGTTCATAGCGGCGTCGCTCATCTTGTGCACGATGTCATAGTTGATGTCGCCCCTGAAGAATCCGTGCTCTATGCCTTTCTTCATGAAGAGGTACGAGTTGGCGCGCTGTCTCTCGTTATACTCTTGCAGAAAAGCTACAATCTTAGAGTATTTCTGCGTTTCGAGAAAGAAGCGCGGATTGATGGTTCCCAGGTCTCTCAGCTTGGCTTTAAGGAAGAAGGCTATGACGTCCATCTCGTTGTCCGTCTTTTCGGCATACTCCTGCAGCTGCTTGGTCATCTTCTCAGAGTCGTGCTTTACACACTCGTAAAGCAGGTCTTCCTTGTTGCTGTAAATCTCATACAGGGTGCGTTTGGATATTCCCATTTCCGTGGCAATATCGTCCATCTTCACAGCCCTGATTCCCTTCTGTTTGAAGAGCTGCATAGACGTTTCGAGTATCCTTGTTTTCAGATTTTCACGATAAACTGTTATGTTGCCTGTTTTGCGCATAAACACTATTCTTATTTTATTTGCAAAGTTAATAATTTTTCTAAAAAAACTATTTGCTTTCCTTTATTTTTATTACATTTGCATGACTTTTCATGATAAAGTGAAATGGTTATAAGGTAAAAGACAATACAAAATAAGATAACAGAAAACGCCTATGGTAAACATAACAAAAGAGGCCGCTCTTGCATATCACAAGAACGGGAAACCCGGAAAAATAGAAGTTAAACCGACAAAGCCCTACAGTACGCAAACCGACCTTAGTCTGGCCTACTCGCCGGGCGTTGCGTTTCCGTGCCTTGAGATACAGAAAACTCCCGATGACGCATATAAATACACAGCCAAGGGCAATCTTGTTGCCGTGATAAGCAACGGCACCGCCGTGCTCGGTCTGGGCGACATCGGAGCCATGAGCGGCAAGCCCGTCATGGAGGGCAAGGGGCTCTTGTTTAAGATTTATGGCGGCATCGACGTGTTCGACATTGAGGTTGACGAAAAAGACCCCGAAAAGTTCTGCGAGGCTGTAGAGAAGATAGCCCCCACGTTCGGCGGCATCAACCTTGAAGATATAAAGGCTCCTGAATGTTTCTACATCGAAGAGCGCCTGAAGCGCACGCTCGACATCCCCGTGATGCACGACGACCAGCACGGCACGGCCATCATATCTGCCGCCGGACTGAAGAACGCTCTCGAGGTGAACGGCAAGGACATATCAAAGGTTAAGATTGTTGTCAACGGAGCAGGTGCGGCAGCCATATCATGCACAAAGCTGTATATGGCTCTCGGCGCAAAGCGCGAGAACATCGTAATGCTCGACTCTAAGGGCGTTATTACCAGCGACCGCGAGAACCTTACGGAGCAGAAGAAACTCTTTGCTACCGACCGCCGCGACGTGCATACACTCGAGGAGGCTGTAAAGGGAGCCGACGTGTTTGTCGGTCTTTCCAAGGGCAACGTGCTCACTCAGGACATGGTAAGGTCGATGGCCGACCAGCCCATTGTGTTTGCCCTGGCTAACCCCGTGCCCGAGATCTCTTATGAGGAAGCCATGGCCAGCCGTCCCGACGTGCTCATGTCTACCGGCCGTTCTGACTATCCTAACCAGATTAACAACGTTATCGGCTTCCCGTATATCTTCAGAGGCGCTCTCGACGTTCACGCCTCTGCCATAAACGAGGAGATGAAGCTTGCCGCCGTCAACGCCATTGCCAACCTGGCAAAGCAGCCTGTGCCCGATGTCGTTAACGACGCATATCAGGTAAACAACCTTACTTTCGGTCCGTCTTACTTCATTCCGAAACCTGTCGACCCGCGCCTCATCACCGAAGTGTCGGCAGCCGTTGCCAAGGCAGCCATAGAGAGTGGGGTGGCACGCACCACGATAACCGACTGGGACGAATACAAGAACCATCTGCGCGAGATGCTCGGACAGGAAACCAAGCTCACGCAGAAGCTATATGATACAGCACGCAAGCACCCGCAGCGCGTTGTCTTTGCCGAAGGCATACACCCAACGATGCTCAAGGCTGCCGTACAGGCAAGGAACGAGGGCATCTGCCAGCCTATCCTGCTGGGCAACGACGAGCGTATAATGAAGCTTGCCAAGGAACTCGACCTTAATCTCGACGGCATAGAGATAGTAAATCTGCGCCACGACAACCAGAACGACCGCCGTGAACGCTATGCACGAATACTTGCCGAGAAGCGCAAGCGCCAGGGCTACACATTCCAGGAAGCCAACGACAAGATGTTTGAGCGCAACTATTTCGGTATGATGATGGTTGAGACCGGCGAGGCCGACGCCTTCATCACGGGGCTTTACACCAAGTATTCAAACACCATCAAGGTGGCAAAGGAGGTTATCGGCATACAGCCCGGATACAACCATTTCGGCACGATGCATATCATCAACTCCAAGAAGGGTGTGTTCTACATGGCCGACACGCTTATCAACCGCCATCCTGACAAGGACGTGCTCGTAGACATTGCACGTCTGAGCGCAATGACCGTAAGATTCTTCAACGAAGAGCCGAGGATAGCCATGATAAGCTATTCAAACTTCGGTTCCGACGAGATAGGCAGTCCGGCTCAGGTTCATGCTGCCGTTGAGGCTATGCAGACACGTTATCCTGACCTGGCCATCGACGGCGAGATGCAGGTAAACTTTGCTCTCGACAACAAGCTGCGCGACGCCAAGTATCCGTTCTCGCGCCTTAAGGGCAAGGATGTCAACACGCTTGTGTTCCCTAACCTCAGCAGTGCCAACAACGCATACAAGCTGTTGCGTGCAATGAATTCTGACGCAGAGATTATCGGTCCTATCCAGATGGGTCTTAACAAGCCTATACACTTCACCGACTTCGAGTGCAGCGTACGCGATGTTGTCAACATCACTGCCGTGGCAGTTATCGACGCTTACGTGCAGAAGATAAAGGAGAACAGACAATAACGGTGCAGCTGCCTGCGATATAACATTATGTATGACGGCTCCAATGATGTAACGACATGTCATCGGAGCCGTCGTCCGTTTTACCCCAAATCCTGATTGCTGATTTGGGCTTATGCCTCATGTCAGGGCAACGCCATGCCTGGCGGCTTGATCTGACATGAGGTGTGTATAATATAAAAAGTGTGAAAAACTTTATCTTTCATGTCACTGACGGCCTTGTCATACGTCTCTGACAATAGAAACAAATGACATAATTAACAACAAAACGACACTATTATGAAAAAGCTGTTTATTCTGGCGCTGGCAGCAATGTTCTGCATGGCCGGCTTTGCCAAAAGCACACAAGAGGTAATCAACGAAATCACAAAGTCTACAGGTGCTCAGACCATAACGCTCAGCAAGGACCTTATTGCTGCGCAGGCTGCCGCCATGCCTGAAAATGTCAAGGCTCTCCTGTCTAATCTTGACGGCGGCACTCTCGTCCTGCTGTCTGAGGGCACTGACGAGCAGATAAAGACATTCAACGACAGGGTGGGAGAGATAGACTCTGAAGCCTATGAAGCCATGGCTTCGTTCGTTGACGAGTCAGACACCATAAAGGTATTCGGCAAGTGTGAGGGCGACTATGTTACCGAACTTTTCATCGCCTTTTCAGATGATGAAGATTGTGCCCTTATCGATGTTACCGGCAAGATAAGCAAGGAGGACGCCATGAAGCTCCTGAACAAAGACATGCTGCAGCAGATTCTTTAACCGTAAACAGGTCATTGCTCCGCATATTCTTCAGCAAGTAGACGGCTGAAAGCATGAATATACAAAACAGATAATGCTGTGTGCGGGCTAATAACCTATTGTGTTTTAAGTTAAAGAAAGGTTTATATAAAAACGGACAAATGCCGGCTGTTGTGCCTGTGCATTTGTCCGTTTCCTTTTTATTGTCAAGGCATCATAGCCTTTTGTATGACTTTATTGTGTGCGGCGTCGCTGCCGCATCCTCATCCTCATGCTTCTTATAGTCTTATAATCTGCTTCACGCCCTTCACGTTGCGCAGCTTCTTTATCAGCTGTTCCAGTTTCGATGTGTCCTCCACGTTTACCACGAGGTTACCGCGGAACAGTCCGTCGTTGCTGTCAATGTTTATGCTGCGCATCATGATGTTCTCCTCTTTCGATATAATGCTCGTTATGTTGTTCACGATGCCTATGTCGTCGTTTCCTATAATCTTCAGCGTGATAGAGTATTGCGATTTGCCCTTTCCGCTCCACATCGCCTTCACCACTCTGTAGCCGAATCGCTTTCTCAGTTCGGGTGCATTGGGGCAGTCGGTGCGGTGAATCTTTATTCCGCCGTTCACGGTTACAAATCCGAACACATCGTCGCCGTATATCGGGTGGCAGCATTTCGACAGCGTATAGTCCACGCCTTTAAGGTTCTGGGCAATCACCAGCACGTCGTCGTTCGAGTAGGCAATCTCCTCGTTGGGGTTCTCAAAGCTAAACTCTTTCGCACTTCTTGCCGGAGCCGTTGGTGCGGTGTTGTTGTCGAACATCAGCACCTGCTGATACGTTTCTATTGTCTGGTTCACGTCGAGGCTTCCGTCAGCCATGTCTTTGTAGAAGTCGTTCGCCTCCTTATATCCCAGTTTCTTTATCAGGTGCGACACGGCACTCTCGTCAAAGTCGATCTTTCGGTTTTTCAGTCGGCGTTCAAACATCTCCTTTGCATACGCTCCGTCTTTCACCATAAGGTCTTTTATGGCCATTCTTATCTTCGACTTTGCGCGGCTTGTCTTCACGATGTTCACCCAGTCCTGTTTCGGCTTTTGCGTGCTCGACGTCATAATCTCCACCTGGTCGCCGTTTTTCAGTATGTATCTGAATGTAACCGCCTTGTTGTTTATCCTTGCTCCCGTGCAGTGGTTGCCTATGTTAGAGTGTATGCGGTAGGCAAAGTCGAGCACGGTGGCTCCTTTCGGAAACTTCATAAGGTCGCCTTTGGGCGTAAACACAAACACCTCGTCCTCATAAAGATCCATCTTAAACTGGTCTATCACCTGCAGGTCGTCCTTGTTCTCCAGCGCCGTCCTTATGCTGTTGAGCCATTCGTCAAGTCCGCTTTCGCCCTTCACGCCCTTGTATCTCCAGTGGGCAGCCAGTCCTCTTTCTGCCACCTCGTCCATGCGCTCTGTGCGTATCTGCACCTCCACCCATTTGTTTTCAGGTCCGAGCACGGTTATGTGCAGACTCTCGTATCCGTTCGACTTAGGCACGCTCAGCCAGTCGCGCATACGTTTCGGGTTAGGCTGATACATGTTTGTTATTATTGCAAACACCTGCCAGCACTGCATCTTCTCCAGTTCTGCCGGCGAGTCGAGTATTATTCTTATTGCAAACAAGTCATATATGCCTTCAAAGCCGCATTGCTGTTTCTTCATCTTCTGCCAGATGCTGTGAATGCTCTTTGTGCGTCCCTTCATGTGAAACTTCAGTCCGGCCTCTTTCAGCTTCTTGTCTATAGGCGTTATGAACTTTTCTATATAAGCGTCGCGGCTTTTCTTTGTCTCGTTGAGTTTCGCCTTTATCATGTAGTAGGCGTCGTGCTCAAGATATTTCAGGCTCAGGTCTTCCAGCTCGCTTTTCAGCTTATACAGTCCCAGTTTGTGTGCCAGCGGGGCATACAGATAGCTTGCTTCCTCGCTCACCTTCATCTTTGCCTCCGTGTTCATGGTGTCCCTTATCTGCCTCATCAGGTTCACCCTGTCGGCAATCATTATCAGTATCACCCTCATGTCCTCGGCAAACGACAGCAGCAGGTTTCTGAAGTTTTCGCTCTCTATCACCGGATTCTTCTTATACAGTTCCTGTATGCTTCTGAGTCCGTGAATTATGGTAGATACGTTTTTCCCGAAGTTCTTTTCTATTTCCTCAAGCGAGTTGTCGTTTTCAGCCACGCTTGTATATAGAAGTATGGCCATTATGCCGTCGCGCTTCAGTCCAATCTCGCTCACGGCAATCTGTGCGGTCTGCAGACTCAGCAGTATGGGGTTCATTCCAAACACATCGCGCTGTATAAGGTCGTTTTCGAGAGCGGTTTTCAGATGCCTGAAGATGTTTTTCTCGTCTTCTCTTTTCAGCATGCCGTGTGCGTTCTCGCGCAGTCCGCGTATTATGTTTACAATGTCGTTTCTCTCTTTTTTGGTAAAGAACAGTTTTTCAGCCATATCCTTCTTGTATGTTAAGGGCATTGCCGCCTGTTGGCGTCTGCCGTTGATGAATCTATCGTTTAAATGTCCTGCTTTGGCTTGTCTTCCATGTTTCAGCATGCGTGCCGGCGTGTATGCTTACAGGTTAATAATGCCTTTGCACGGCAACTTTTCATGGTCTGCCGGAGTACATTGTTATGCAAACTTACACATTTTTCCTGATATTTTCGGATGTTCTTTCAAATAAATTAAATAATAAGGCATTTCTGACAATAAGTAATAACTTTTTAATATCTAAAGTTATGTTTTTTAAGAAAAAAACTATATATTTGTAACTGATTTACTGAAACCTTATAAAATTATAATACTTATGTTATCACCAGAAGACTTAAAGCAGATTGCCGAAAAAGGCATAACCGAAGAACAAGTAGCAACCCAACTCGAAGAGTTTAAAAAAGGCTTTCCTTTCCTGAAGCTCGAGGCAGCAGCAGGCATAGGCCGTGGCGTCATTGCTCCTGCCGACAGTGAGCGTGCCGACTATATCGCAAAGTGGGAAGCCTATAAGGCAGAAGGCAAGAAGATCGTAAAGTTTGTTCCTGCCAGTGGAGCTGCCAGCCGTATGTTCAAGGATATGTTCGCTTTTCTCGGCGCTGACTATGACGAACCGCGTACTGACTTCGAAAAGAAATTCTTCGACAACATAGAGAAGTTTGCTTTCTATGATGAGCTTAACGCAGCTTGCGTAAAGAATGAGGGCAAGGACATCGCTGCCCTTGTTGCTGCCGGCAACTACAAGGCTGTTGTTGCCAATATGCTCGAGTCTAGGGGCCTTAACTACGGACAGCTGCCTAAGGGCCTGCTGCTCTTCCACAGATATGAAGACGGCGTGCGCACTCCTCTCGAGGAGCATCTTGTTGAGGGAGCATTATATGCGTCAAGCGCAGGCGAGGCTAATGTTCACTTCACCGTAAGCCATGAGCATAAGGCTCTGTTTGAGAAGAAGGTGGCTGAGAAGAAAGACAAATATGTTGCCAAGTTCGGCATCAACTACAATATCTCTTTCTCTGAGCAGAAGCCCAGCACCGACACTATTGCCGCCAACCCGGACAACACTCCGTTCCGCAATGCCGACGGCTCTCTGTTGTTCCGTCCCGGAGGTCATGGCGCTCTCATCCAGAATCTTAACGACATCGACGCCGACGTAATTTTTGTAAAGAACATCGACAACGTTGTGCCCGACCGTCTTAAGAACGACACCGTAACCTACAAGCAGCTCATTGCCGGAATTCTTGTAACGTTGCAGGAAAAGGTGTTCAGCTATCTGCGCCTGCTCGACAGCGGTGAGTATAGCAATTCACAGATTGAAGAAATCATACGTTTCGTTCAGAACGATCTGTGCTGCCGCAAGCCAGACATCAAGAATCTTGAGGATGCCGACCTCGTTATCTATCTGCGCTCAAAGCTCAACCGTCCTATCCGTGTTTGCGGAGTCGTAAAGAACGTTGGCGAGCCGGGCGGAGGTCCGTTCCTTACCTACAATCAGGACGGCACCATCAGTCTGCAGATACTTGAGAGCAGCCAGATTGACAAGAGCAACACCGAATACATGAAGATGTTCACTGAGGGCACACACTTCAATCCTGTTGACCTCGTTTGTGCCGTTAAGAACTATAAGGGCGAGCCGTTCAATCTGCCTGACTATGTTGACAAGACAACAGGATTTATCAGCAGCAAGAGCAAGAACGGCAAGGAGCTGAAGGCTCTCGAGTTGCCGGGCTTGTGGAATGGTGCCATGAGCAACTGGAACACAGTGTTCGTTGAAGTTCCTCTGTCAACATTCAACCCCGTAAAGACCGTCAACGACCTTCTTCGCGAGCAGCATCAATAAGATAAAAATAGAGAATTGGGAATCTTTACATGCCCAATTCTCTATTTTTCTTTATTATATAATATATTTTTTGTTTATAATTAGCTACGCTGAACTGCGTTTGCGCTTAGTGCCTTGCGTCAATAAAAACAAAAAGGCGGGCTGAAAATCACAATACATTTGGATTTTTCGTTTTTCACTTTTAACTTTTCATTTTCGTAAGACGCACTACGTTTGGTATTGTGCCGGCTGATCTGTGCTTTCGAGGCGGGAGTTAAAGTAGTTAAAGTAGTTATCGCTCACTTAGGTGAGCTAGTAGTTAGAGTCAAATGCCTTGTTGATTCTTTTCAATGTAATACAATTGACAATAATCGACGAAGCGCACGCACTACGTTGCTATTGTACCGGCGGATCTGCGCTCCGCCGGAATTGAGTATAAGGATCTCATGATCCGCTTAAAATACCGCTGCCTTATGAAGTGAATAATGAAAAATTTAATGCTATGTTTGCATTAAAAGTATAAGATGATGCTAAATAGGAAGTAATCGGATTAAATAATTAGCTGCGCTGACCTTCGGTTCTGATATTCATTTCCGGCAGATTAATTCTATTGATTGTCGGCTGCGCTCGGCATAACCAAATATAATTTGCTTCTGCTCTCGCTTGCACGACAATTGCAGATCTGCTGGCACAATAGCCTTGTTGGTTCTTATCGCAAGCACTACGTTAGCTTTTGGATTTTTCACTCTTCACTCTTCACTTCCGTCAGGCGTTTTTCACTTTTAATTTTTCATTTTTAATTAGCTAACGCTGAACTTCGTTTGCGCTTTTGCGCCGGCTCTTCCTGATGCCATGTCTGATATATACAATATTCCGGTAGCTTTGTCCCTTGCATTAAATTCTATGTAGTAGATATCTTCAAGGTCGTAGCCGGATTTTGAAGAGTCCCAAGACATTGAGCCAGAGCCTTTGCCTACGGTTTTCAGTTCTTCTCTATAATATTTGTCGCCGTTTGCCGTTTTCACTTTACATGTAATGCCCAGTGTGTATGTGCCTTCCTTCTTTAAATTATAGTCAAGGTTGTAATACTTTGTCAGCGTAGGCGTAATGGTCAGTATATAATTCTTTCCCGGTGTCTCAACCGATGTCTCTTCATAATATATTATTTTGTTGCCCGTCTTGTGATACGGTCTTATGTAATATGTTGTTCCGCGTTTCAGCGTTGTTCCGCTGTTGCCGATAATCCGTGAAAAACCGTTCAGACATTCATCATTCTCGTTCAGCTTTATTATTGCGTTTTCAATAGTGGGTTTGGGTGATGTTCCAATGCAGAATCCTGTTTTGTCAGGCAGTCCTGTTGTGCTGTTTTTTGTCAGCCCCACGGCTATACATGGTCTTTCACCGTCCTGCACAAAGTTTACTTTTGTTTTCAGTGCCTTTGATGTTACCACGTTTTCAGAGCTGTCTTCGCCATCTCCGTCGTCGTTACCTTCACTGTTGCCTATGCAGATGTCAATCAGAGTCTTGTCTGGCAGTTCATCGCTGTCAATTTTGAAATACCACAGGTCATCTTTCTTTACCGTTGTCAGCAGACCGTTAACAAGCGTCTTATATTGCGTTGTAACCTTGGCATATCCCTGGTTTCCCGACACAAAGTTAAGTTCCATGTCATATTGGTGCCATGGGTCGCTCCATCCTTCAGGGTCTGGCGATGCCTGATAATACATCACCGTCATGCTTACCGTCGCCTTGCTCTGGCTCGTCTTTACGTATGCATATTTCGTTACGCCTATCATCTGCACAGCCGAATAGCTCAGCACGTTTGGCGTACCTTGCTTGTCTACATACAATGCCATGGCCCTGTATAGTTTTCCTTCATATTCATAATAGAACTTCAGTTCGTGTCCGTTCAGGTTTTCTAAAGCCATGTCCTCGTGTGTTCCGTCTGTAGTGCCGTCTTCGTCGCTGTCACTTCCGCATCCTGTTGTGCATAATGCCACGCACACCATCATCATGTACGTAATAAGTTTTGATGTAAATTCTTTCATGGTGTTTTTCTTATATTCCACGTTTTATCGTGGGTTATCATTCTCTTTAATAATTCTTACAAAACATTTTTTGCAAAGATAATGTCTGTTTGTTCGTCAATGACGATTTTGTCGTTTAATTTATGTTAAATGTCTACATATAGACATATTTTCCAGTTGACCATAAATCGTCAGTTTGTATACAGTCGCTTTTTATTTGCTTATGTCTTTGCTTTTTTCCTGAAAAGATATATATTTGCATTGCTTAAAAAATAATTAACCTTAATCAAATGTTATGAACGCTTACAGCTATTCTTGCCGCACATTCATGTCCGTTTCGTCTCTTATGTCATCTTTGCGTCCTTCATGCATGCCCTTGCGCCTTGGCTTATTCTTTGTCTTGCTGTCATTCTCGTCTCAGCTACGTTCTGCCTTGCCAGAGCGTACCGCAGCTAACGTCAGCAAGTATGCAGACATCTGCAAGCGCAACATCTATAAGGAGATGCGCGGAATGTATCGCGAGGCTGGCGGCTCACTTAAATATAAGTTTCTTGCTCCCGGCAGCAGTCAGTATCTCGACATGCTTTGGGACTGGGACTCATGGCTCAGCAACGTGGCTCTCAGGCAGATTCTTCTCGACAACGGCACGCCTAAAGACAGCATTCAGGCACTCGACTATGAGCGCGGATGTGTGCTCAATTCGTTGAGCTATTGCGGCATGGACGGCTGGATACCTATATGGATAGAGCGCAACGCACCTTCACGCGAAGAGATGCTCAAGAAGCGTAATCCTTGGAAGTCGAATATGCACAAGCCAACGCTGGCTCAGCATGCAGCCTTTATCGTCAGGACAATGAACGGAGATGCTGAGTGGTTGCGCGATGATTTCTATTATTTGCAGGCCTTTGTGTCTAAATATATGAACTTCCACCGCCATAAGGCAACAGGTCTTCTTTATTGGGAAACTGATGAGGCTATAGGTGTAGACAACGATCCCAGCACGTTTTATCGTCCCCACGAAAGTTCCGGTTCAATATTCCTCAACGCCCTTATGTATAAGGAACTGCAGGCTATGGCCTACATTGCCCGATGTCTCAGTTTGGGCGAGATTGCGGCTCAGTATGATAAAGAGGCAGCCGACTTGAAGTCGAAGATACAGGAGCACTGTTGGGACCCGCGCGACAAGTTTTATTACAGCGTCGACCTCAATCTGTTGCCTGTCGAGAAGCCGTCCGTCAGCGGTCTTAATCCCGGCGACCTCTATCTGCATGTCGGTCAGCCGCGTAATTACGACTGCCTTATCCAGCGTTTCAGTGTGTGGAGTGGCTTTATGTCCATGTGGGCAGGCATAGCTACGCCGTCTCAGGCTGCTGACATAGTCCGTCTTCATTATCGTGACACCACGTCGTTCAATGCCCCTGCCGGCATCCGTTCACTGTCTCCGTTAGAGAAGATGTATAATCTTCGTGCCAGCGGTAATCCTTCGTCATGGCAGGGACCAATATGGATTAATGTCAACTACCTCGTCTTCCGTGGTCTTCTTAACTATGGCTACACCGCTGAAGCCCGTGAGCTGGCAGAAAAGACCGTTATCCTGCTTGGCCGCGACTTCGAGCGCTTCGGTGCGTTACATGAGTATTACCTGCCTGAAAACGGAGAGCCGGTGCTCAATAAAGGCTTCCAGAATTGGAACTTCTTAGTCTTAAACATGATAGCCTGGCTAGAAGGCCGCCCCACCATTTCCGAGTTTTAATCGTATAGCATAATAAATGAAGAGCAGGCGCAAAAGCGCAATTAAAAATGAAAAATTAAAAGTGAAAAAACGAATGACAAGCTAGCATAAGACTTTGGAGTTAAAGTAGTTATAGGAGTTATCGCTCACTTAGGTGAGCTAGGAGCATATTTAAGTGAAGAACGAAGAGTGAAGAGTGAAAAATCCAAATGCAAACGTATTGCTTACAAGTAGAAATCACAATACATTTGGATTTTTCACTTTTAACTTTTCACTTTTGTAAGACGCACTACGTTGCTATTGTGCCGGCTGATTTGCAATCTGCCGGAATATAGTATAAGGATCTTTGATCCGCTAAAAGTACCGCTGCCTTATGAAGTGAGTAATAAAAAATCTAATGATAATTTTGCATTAAAAGTATAAGATGATGCTAAATAGGAAGTAATCGGATCAAAAATTAGCTACGCTGACCTTCGGTTCTTATATTTAATTCCGGCGGAGCGCAGATCCGCCGGTACAATAGCATATTTTAGAATTGGAAGTAATCGGATTAAATAAATCCTTATACTCAATTCCGGCCGATTGCAAATCAGCCGGTACAATAGCGAACGTAGTGCTTATGAGGTCAGGATAAGAATCCACAATGCATTTGACTTTAACTCCTATAACTACTTTAACTCCTTTAACTACCGAGAAACAAAAGCCTCCCCACAGGAGTTCTACGTTAGTCAATTCAATGTTTTACTACAAGAAATAGGAAGTAATCGGATCATAGATCCTTATATTTAATTCCGGCAGATTTTTCGCTGTGCTCAACAACTCGTGCAAATCAGCCGGTACAATAGCGAACGTAGTGCTTATGAGGTCAGGATAAGAATCCACAAAGCATATGACTTTAACTCCTTTAACTACTCTAACTCCTTTAACTACCGAGAAACAAAAGCCTCCCCACGGGGGAGGCTTGGTGGGGCTTTTACTTCCTCCTTGTAATCACCTTTCCCGGTATCACGGTCAGTTTCATGATGCCGTTTTCTTCTATTGCCACTTTCATATATCTGGCCTTTTCCACCACCTTTCCGTCAACTTCCATTACGCCCCATTGTCTCGGACTGTCCTCAAAGGCACAGAGCTTGCCTATCGGCGGCATTATCATTCTGTATTTCGGCGGCACTACAACTCTGTCGCCCGACTTCAGTCCCCATTTTGTTCCGCTCTTAAACGGTTGTGCGTCGGTTATCCTTTCCAGTCTTTTCTGCCTTTGTTCCTGTTCCTCTTGTTCCTTTCTCAGTCTCTTTTCCGCAGCCCTTGCGCTGGCTTCTGTCTTCAGTCTCCTTAGCAGGGCTTCCATGCCGTCCTTTCCGTCTATCCGTTCAGGCGTCATGTCTTTAGCCATGTGATAGAAGCGTCCGTCATTGTCTGCCGCTATAATACTTCCGTCTGCCAGTCTGCCGCAACACCAGTATGCCCTTTCCTCGTCACCTTCTATCACGCATGCCGATGTCTCGTAGCCCGTGCTAAGCGTCAGCGCTGCCTTGCGGCACGCCTCCGGTACGTTGCTGTCAGGTATTTCCAGATAAAAGCCGTGCCATGCCAGTTCGCCGCGTCCTATGCCCTGAGCGTTCACATACACATCCTTAGTCCTGCTGTATAGCGTTCTGCCCATTTTCAGCATCTCCACGCCTCCGAATACCATCACCTCCGGCTTCTCCCTGTACAGTCTGTTTGTCCTTATGTCAATATAAAACGTCTTGCATCCGTTGTCTTTCACCTCAACGAAGTCGTTCTTCACAAACCTCATGCCGCTGTATCTGTCGATTCTCATCATCACATTACCGTCGCCGTCAACCACGCCAACGCGCATGTCGCCGAATCTCACGGCAGCCATGTTGTCCTTTATGTCAAACACCTTCGCATATTGCGCCTTCGCCGTTATCTTCCTGCCGCGTTTCAGGCCCCATGTTCCACTCCGTTTGTCCTTGTATGCCGTCAGTGCCTTAGCCTCCGTCTCGTCTCCGTCTTTGGCTTTCTCTATATATGTCAGCAGCCTTTCGTGGTTCATCACCACTTCCATTTCGTCCTTTCCTATAGCCTCTTCGTAAGCTGTCAGTGCCGTCGCAGCCAGTTGCCTGCCACGCCTTTCCGTCTCAGCCTTTCCCGTCATCCTGCCTTCAAACATAGCCTGCCAGTCGCGTTCCCTTGTCGGCAGTCCGAACACACGATACAGCCCCACGTTGTCTATCAGCATGCACGCATCCTTGCCCTTGCTCATTCTCAGTCCGCGGCCCACCTGCTGCAGATATTTAGCCAGCGACAGGGTAGGGCGGCCCATCTGCACAAACTCCACGTCAGGACAGTCGAAGCCCTCGCTGAACACGTCAACGTTCACCATCACCTTTATCCTTCCCGCCTTAAAGTCGTCCACCAAGGCTTTACGTGTCGCCCGCGGCGTCCTGCTGTCTATCGCCACCGCCTTCACGCCCCGTCTGCTGTAGTATTCCGCAATGTTTCTGGCGTGTTCAATGCTTATGGCGTACACAATGCCCTTTTTGCCGTCGGCATAGCGCTTCATGGCGTCATACAGCCTTTCGATGCTCGTCTGCCTGTTCAGCTTCTCGTTCATCTCCTTTATCTGGTAGTCGCCGTCGGTGCCCCGTCTTTTCAGTTCGTTTATCAGTCTCTGTTCCTCGCTCTCACGTCTTATCGACACATAGTCGAACACCGACAGATAGCCGCGTCTTACAAACTCCGCAATGCTCCATCCCGATATCAGCTTGTCAAACAGATCCGTAAATCCCTTGCCGTTCATTCTGCATGGCGTGGCCGTCATTCCCAGCTTCTTAGCCTCAGGGTATCTTCGCCACAGTTCGGCGTAAGTGTCAGCCAGCGCATGGTGAGCTTCGTCTATCACTATCAGACTCGGCATCTCGTCCTTCACGTCTTCCCAGTGTCTCGCCAGCCATTGTATCGACAACACGTGGATCTTACTGGCGTAAGACAATTGAGAATTGATAATGGATAATGGAAAATTATGATTTGCCTTGTGCTTATTTATAGGCGTTGAACAACGTTTGTTACAGTCTAATTGTGAAACATTGTTCGGTTTAACCCAATTATGCCTTATGAAACGTAGTTCAGCGTTAGCTAATTGTGAAACATCGTTCCGTCCAACCCAATTATTAATTATGAATTGTGAATTATGAATTATGAATTGTTCTACCGTTTCCTTTATCTGCTCCACCAGTTCCCGTCTGTGTGCAACAATCCACACGCTACGCGTCCGTCCTGTCGTTTCGTTATTAGCGTTTAGTTCTTCATTTACGAGTGCAGCCAATACTCTCGTCTTGCCGGTGCCCGTAGGCATCTGCACCATCACGCTCTTGCATCTTTGCCATTCGTCAATGATGCGAGCCATTATGTCCGTCTGATAGTCGCGTAAGTAAGCCACAGATTATGGAAGTGGTTGTTAGAAGTTAAAGGAGTTACAGGAGTTAGAGTCAAATGCTTTGTAGATTATTATCATGACTTCACATAGTGCTTGCGACAAGAACCAACAAGGCTAATGTTCCGGCTGATTTGCACGAGTTGTTGAGCGCAGCGAAAAATCGGCCGGAATTGAGTATAAGAACCGAAGGTCAGTGCAGCTAATTTTTTAATCCGATTACTTCCTATTTGACATCACCTCATACTTTTAATGCAAACATAGCATTAAATTTGTCATTACTCACTTTTATAATACAGCGGTATTTTAAACGGATCAGGAGATCCTAATACTCAATTCCGGCGGAGCGCAGATCCGCCGGCACATTAAAATCTAATGCTAATGTAGTGCGTGCGACAAGAACCAACAAGGCTAATGTTCCGGCTGATTTGCAATCGGCCGGAATTGAGTATAAGGATCTATGATCCGATTACTTCCTATTTGACATCACCTCATACTTTTAATGCAAACTTAGCATTAGATTTTTCATTACTCACTTCATAAGGAAGCGGTATTTTTATCGGATCATAGATCCTAATATTCAATTCCGGCGGAGCGCAGATCCGCCGGCACATTACCAAACGTAGTGATTATGAAGTTATGATAAGAATCCACAAAGCATATGACTTTAACTCCTGTAACTACTCTAACTCCTTTAACTACCAATAATATTAGCGCATGTTTTTTCACTTAAACTTTTATCCTTTCGTTGCGATGTTCCACAAGAACAGCGTGTTGCCTATAATATATCTTTTCCACATTCTTTTAGGCTCTTTCAGCAGTCTGTATGCCCATTCCAGTCCATGCTCCTGCCACCACATCGGTGCACGTGCCACAGTGCCGGCAAAGAAGTCAAACACTGCGCCTATCGTTCCTACGTGGCAGTGTATGTTAAGCTCGTTCCAGTGTGAGTAAGTCCATTTCTCCTGTTTCGGTGCCGTCATGCCTATCCACAGCAAGTCGGGGTTAGCCTTGTTTATAGCCTCTATTATGGCGTCGTTGTCTTCTTTGCTGAACTCCGGCTTATATGGTGGCGAATACGTCTCCACTGTTATGTTAGGATAGTCCACGGCAGCCCTTTTCTTTATCAGGCTCAGCACCTTTTCGCTGCTGCCCATAAAGAAGCACTTACCGCCCTTGCGGTTCAGCTTGTCCATCTCAAACACAAACAGATCCCATCCGGCTATGCGCTCTTTGGGCTGCGACTTAGCCTTCAGCCATTTGCATGCCTTCACTATGCTCACTCCGTCAGGAATAAGCACATCGCCTTTTGTCAGGGCCTCTGCAAACAGCTTGTCCTTCAGGGCTGTGTTATAAGAGTGAGCGTTAATTGTGTTTATCAGCAGTTTGCCCTCAGGCAATTTGCCAAGTGCATCTCTGCTCTCCTGTATAGAGAGCGTCTTTAGTCTTATCATAGTGTTTATTTGTTATGCTATTCTAGTTTTACATTTTATCCCTCTGACTGTAGGGACATACCACGTTGTGTCCTAATGTAACGTCGTGATTAATAAGTTATCTGTTCAAACTTCGTATTTGCGAAACTTGAAAGTGAAGATATGTCGTGTGATGACAATAAAATTCAAAAAGTAGCGTTTTTAAATCCAAACAGCCATTAGAATTTATTTCGTAGCCAAGCACAAGCACGAAACTCTGTCAAAGTCTCACACAACATGAAAAAGTTCTACATCGATAAAGTATATAATGCGTATGTAGGTCTTGATGCCAAACAGCGTAAGGACCTTATCTGTCAATTAAATTCGCTTGATATACCAGTAACAAATATTGAAGCCTATACCTATCCAGAGGCTCCCGGCATCAGGCATCTTTTCTTTTATTTTAAGGGAAACAGCAATCCTGTGCCTTATTTCCTTTTAGAAGAACAACAATTAGAAAAGATACAAGAACAAATTTATTCTTACTTAAAATAACTTGTTCATCCAATCATTTCTTGATACAAGCTGCCAATTTGATTATTTATTGTATCAATGTTAAATGTTGTATTGGCAAGGTTTACAGATTCTTTTATAATCTTGTTTCTTAACTCATTGTCGTCAATAAGCCTTTGCATGTTTTCTGCCAATTTATCTATGTCTCCAGCATTAAACAGCAGCATATTTTCACCATTTAAAGCGATGTCAGGAATGCCGCCTACAGGAGTTGTTATCACTGGCAGTCCGTAAGCCCATGCATCAAGCACAGCCATTGGGAACCCTTCTGCATAACTAGGCAGACAGAAAATCTCCGATTCTTTAAAAGCCTTGTCTTTTGCATCACCGCTAACCCAGCCTAAGAATACGGTTTGACTTTCTATTCCTAAGCTTTGAGCCAGTTCTTCGCCTTGCTTAACTTCACCATTTCCGGCAAAAACTATTTTCCAGTCAGGATATTTATTTGCTATTTTGGCAAATGCTTTTATCATATCGGCATATCCTTTTCTGGCATTTACTGTTCCTGCATATAATATCTGTTTTTTCTTCTGATATGTCTTGTATGACACCTCTGATGTACATGGATTATAAACAACCCTTACTTTGTCTCCTAAATCAAAAGCGTCATTAACATACTTCTTCCATAATTGCGATAACACTATCACGCAATCAGCTTTACCAAACAGATATTTGTACACGCCTTTATGTTTGCTGTTAATTGTTGTATTTGGCGAAAAAGCATGAAAGTGCACAATTACTTTCTTACCAAACAGTTTAGCAAAAGGCATAAACAGACATTTCCTTATGGCTGAAGGCGGTTCACTCATGTGTATATGAACCAATTTACAAAACGGAAGCAAGCATATAAACGTGAGCCAGCCTTTTATCAGATATAATATTTTCCATCCGGCACTCTTGTCTATATGTGTTTCTATCCATTTGCAATGATATTCTTGCCACTGTTTGCCTTTTTTATGGGCATTAACTACAGATGTTATACCACCGCGGGTTTTGTGAGAGGTTGCTATGATTAATGTTTTTATCATTTTATTGCTTAAATCTAATTATTTTTGCAGGTATGCCTCCAACAATTGCATTATCTGGAATATCTTTGGTAATAACTGCATTTGCATCAATTGTTACATTATTACCAATTTTTACTTGACCAAAAATTTTAACGCCAAGTCCAAAATAGCAGTTGTCCCCAACTTCAACAATGCTATTGTCTTCATCTTTATATTTATTACCAAAGACCACACCAGGCAATATAGTGCAATTTTTACCTATTTTGCATGTTGGTTTAATATGAACAAAGTCTCCTGTATGATATATTCTAAATCCTGGACCGACAGTATTAGGATATATAGTAAAGCGAAGTTTAAAACCTAAACGTTTATATTTAACCCAGTGATATAAAAATAATATTTTTGAACGTTTTGTATTTTTATAATATTCGACATATCTTAAATGTCTGATGTAATGATATATATACCAAACTTCATTATGTAAAATTCTATCTTTCAAATTTGGTTTATTATTATTGAATCTTTTTAAGTCTTCTAACAAATAATATTTTAAATTTTGCCTTGATTGTATCATTTCTTCTTTATTTGTTCCAACAAATTGTCCCATTGTTTCATTACTATATTCGTATTATATTTTTGGGCTGATTCAAATGCAGTCATACCCATAGATTCTCTCTTTGTCTTATCGTCCATTAATACGGATAAATACTTAACATACTTTTCAATATCATTGTCTCTAACTAAAAAGCCGTTATAATCATTTTCAATAATATCCTTAGGACCGCATGGAATATCGTAAGCAATTACAGGTAAACCACAAGACATAGCTTCTGTTATTACAAGTCCCCAACCTTCGTATGTAGAGGTGAAACATAAAATGGAGGATTCTATATATTTATCTCTAATGTTTTTTACTGGATCGTTGATAAAAACACTATTATTTAATCCGTATGTATTTATCAAATCCTCTAATTTTTTCCTGTCTGGTCCCTTACCATAAATATTTAATTGCCAATCTTTATGTTCATTATAAACTCGTGCCCAAATAGCAATTAATCTATCGAATCCCTTTTGAGCGTCTAATCTTCCAACAGCAATAGCTTTTTTATTATTAAGTTTTGACGTTTGTTCTGAGGAAAAAGAATTCATATTTGGAATTCTTATTATATTAGTTTTTTTACATGAATCTTTCCAGAGTTTCTTATCTTGGTCTGTTAATACCACTAATATATCAGCTTTTGAAGCTATATATTCATAATATTTTGTTATATATTTGGCCTTCACTAATGATGTATTAAAAGCCTGGGCCATTAAATTTGCTACATCATGATTGAAATGACATTCTAATATGGAAACATATTGAAAGCTACAATGTATAGGTAGAACAAAATATGTATAAATAACAATATTGGGCTTTATATTTTCTAATAGATTCTTAAGTCTTTTTATTCGAATAAAAAATTTTAAAATTTTATTTTGACATTCAGATAATCCAATATCATAGTGCTTAATATTATCATTTAGTTCATAATAGAACGAATTTTTTCCCTGTATTTCTGTTATAATTGTGACATCGTTTCCGGTTGCGGCAAAATGATTGGCTTTTATTGCTGTAACTCTCCCTATACCTCCAGGATGTGACATCTCTGGTACTATATATACAATATTCATAATTTTTATGTACTACATTTATAATTTGTTCCTTAAATAATATATTAGGGATAATAAATAAAAGTTCTTTTTCCTTACACAAAATATCACAAGTTTATGAAAAAGAGGTAGAGTTTGAATCGGATATATAGCAAAAATATGATTCCATATATTTAAATTGAAAATTTTTTCACAAAGTTCTTTTTTATTATCAATATTTGAATTAAAAATACTTCTAAAAAAACTTCTATTGTAACCAATGAAAAATCGTACAATATTTAAATTAAAATTATTTAATCCGTATGCTTTTGTAATTTCATTAAGTCTGTAATAAAGATATATATTTTTTTCTATCTTATTTGCATTAAATGTCTTGCTTAATGATTCATTATTAAAACAATGAATATACAAGGCATCTTGAATAGTCCTTATGCTTTTACATAAAGGAATGAATGTTGCATCAAATACAATATCTTCAGAAAGAATATTCCGCTCTGACTCAAATTTAACATTATGCTTATCTATTATTTCTTTTTTATAAATACCATGCCAAACAGCCATTGATTCAGAACGTTCCTCTTTTACTCCCACATTACATGCTATCATATTACGACATAATTCAAGGATTTCATTAGAGTCTTTTAAATCACGGTCTTTTGTATTTTCAGTATAAGTAGATTTATCTTTTTTTTCAACTATGAATCCGCAATAAACTATATCATATTTATGATTTATCGTTTCATTATATAACTTTTTATACATTGAAGTATCAACGTAGTCATCTGAATCGACAAAAGCTACATATTCACCAGTTGCAATATCAAGGCCTGAGTTGCGTGCATAACCAAGCCCTGCATTTTGCTTATGTATTACTTTTATTCTATTATCTTTTTGTGCATATTCATCACACATAGAAGGACAATTATCTGGTGAACCATCATCAACTAATATTATTTCAATGTCATTTAGTGTTTGGTTGACTAGTGATTGTATGCAGCGGTCAAGATATTTTTCAACGTTATATATGGGAACGATTATGCTTACTTTCGGTATTTTATTCATGTCTTCTTTCTTTAACAGCATTTACAAATTCTTCAAATCCATTGAATTGTGATTTATGATTCTTTTTCCATACTTCAAATTGTTCATCATTAAAAATATTATGATAAGGATAATTGTAATTTCTAAAATTACTTCCATTTACAAATATCGGATAGTCATCATAGAAATCATCCTCCTGTAGTTCTCTGCCTGTATCTAATATGCTATTGGCATACTCAAAACATTCATTTATATATTGGAGTTTTCTTTTCTTATAATAATCATCATAAGTACCAATGATTTTTGCTGGAATTCCAACTGCTATACAGTTATCAGGAATATCTTTTGTTACAACAGAACCAATACCTATAATAACATTATTTCCAATAGTTACATTTTTTAATATCGTCACATTTTCACCAAGCCATACATTATTTCCTATTTTTATTTTACCATGGCTTGGTATGAAATCTTTGTGACTATTAACAAAACACCAAGAAGCCCAATCATGTGTTAAAATCACAGTTCCTCTATGAAGGAATACATTATCGCCAATTTCTAATAATTCAGGGCGAGATATATCAATCTGTATTTTTTTTGGATCAAGAACTATACATCCTTTTCCAATTTTAACTCTATTTTTCTTAAGATATTTGATATATCTATTAGAAGAAGACGTATAATATAATTTATATATTTTATTAATAATTCTTTTTATCATAAGGCAGTATAATTGTTATTTGTATTTGTAGTATAATTTAGACTTTCTAATGTCATCATATTTAAATGTATATAACGACATAATCAGTATTGGTATAATTGGACATGATGTTTGTAATGCATTGTTTGTATTTAATAGCAAAAAAACGATTATGATTGTGCTGTAAAACATAAAATTATTTGTTTTAATGCTTTTTAATTCTTTAAACATAAGTATTAAGAAACAAATTGTGAAAATTATTCCATATCCAAATATTAAATTTACAACTGAATTTTCTATTGCAATAAGTTCATTTTTTTGCATAATAAGCAGATTTAGTTTATTTGAAATACCAAATAATATATCTTTTATATCTAATGACATGAGTATGTCAATTAAGATAAATCTTGCGTTTGAACTACTGTCATCTTTCGTTAAGCCTGTTGATAGACGTGAACCTAATGAATGGGTTTCAATATATGATATGCTGAAACTTATTGCTGCAATTATAAATAATATAAATATTGCTTTTTGCCATATTTTCATTTTATTACCTTTCATATCTCTAAACAAATTGATTATGAAAATAAATCCTAAAAAGTATATGGAACTTCTTGTGTTGAATGCAAATATGGCAATGTATCCAAGAAAAAATAATGCATATTTATTTTGGATATTCATTCTTGAACTTAAAATGATTGTGGACAAGATACTGACCAAGAAAGCATTTTGTAGTGGATGTCCATGCAGGCTATAAGCTCGCATATCCAAACTTTTTCCCATAACATCAATTGCGGAGATATCCGCAAAAAGTATAACTTTGCTTACAGATTCAAAAATAGCGACTCCACATTCTATTATAAAAAATAATATTATCATCTTACGTATATAGAATATATGTTTTTCTTTTGTTATACGTAATAACGACATCAATAAGACCGGTTCAATTATAAAGTTTAAAAATCCTGATAGACCTGCAGATTTCTTAAAAAAGAATATATTAAGTGAACCGAATATAATAATTAGAATGAATAATTTTTTTTCTACGTTTGTAAATCTAATATTCGATATGTTTCTTAAAAATACTAAAGCTAAAAATGGTAATGCTAAGTAGTGTGATAAGGCAATAACGCCATTACCATCTAAGGTTAGGTGTAGAAATTGCTGTACAGATATACCAATAAATAAAGTTATAAATATATATAGCAAAAAGAATTTTTCAGCTTTCATTTTGAATGAATTTTATATTTTATTATTGTTTCAAATTCTTTTAAACGGACTTTAATCTTATTACATACAGTATCATTCTTGTCTGTCCATAAACCAGAAAAATCATGTATAGATAAACTGCCTGAATTATTATAATACTCTTTTGTCCTACAATCTTTACAGCAGAAAATATTTTGTGGGTATATAGTTATTTCATTAAGATCCTGATATGAATTATCTCTTTTTAATCCATGATTAACTAAAATATTCGTGAATAGTATTACGTTTGGAGATAGATTAAATCTGAATCTTCTAAAAAAGTGCATATCATTATATAGAGACAAAAATTGTTTTATAATGACATTGTTCTTTTCACTTCCGATAATCCCTGTCCCTATATAGATTTCATGCTCAAATCCGGCGAATGCTTTGTGTGAAAGAATATCTTCAGGGAAACGTTTTAGAGCAATAATGTCCGTATCAAAATATATCCCACCTTCAGTATATAGAGCATAAAGTCTGCATACATCAGATACAAAAGCATATTTTTTTGCGAAATAAGCTTCCCTCGTAAAATTTAATTGATTAACGTCAAAATTATTTTCATTCCATTCTTTGATTTCATAATCGGGGAAATATTTTTTCCACGTATCGATATATTTAAGTACATTTTGTGACTTTGGATTATGTCCGAACCAACAATAATGGATAATTTTGGGTATCATAAGCTATCCTTGATATTATGCTTTATTATTTTTGTATATCATATGTCATCAACATCGCATATAGAGTGGGGGGTGTCTAAATCAATCTTAAATTGATTGCACATTGGGTTTTCTTCAAAAAATTTCATTATCTTAATTTGGAATTTTATACTCTCCACTCTTCTGTGTCCGGTAGATATTAGTTTTGCAGGAATTCCTCCAATTATTGATTCTGGAGGAATAGATGAAAAATCTTTACCTACAAGACTATTACTTGCTACTATAGTCTTGTCTGGAATTATAGCTCCACTAGATACCGTAGAAGAATTGCAAATCCAACAATATTCACCAATGAATATTTTACGAGAAAATCTTCTAACAATATGTTTATTGAAGTCTGCCACATAATGAAAATTTGCATCAAATATTTGGCATCGATGTGCAATTCTAGAATGTGCGCCAATACTCATTTTTGTGTAAGCCGAAACATTACAAAATGTTGATATTTTTGTATCATCACCCAGTTCAAGTATGCCTTGTTTTTCAACATTAATTTTATTGCCTGTTCCTATTTCGCACTTACCTCTGAATATGATTTTCCCCTTTATATTTAATTGTGTATTACCAACAGCGCATTGTGGGCTATAAGGAATAGTTACATTTATTCGTACCATTCCAGTTTCACATTTCCCAATACATTCCATTGTACCAAATTGTGAAAATAGTTTTGGCCATCCATATATAAATACAGGGAATTTAATTGCTTGACGTAATGGGAAGAATATGAAATTAAAATAAATCGTATATAATGGATTGAACCAATGACTCCATAACTTCTTTAATATACGATCTGAATAAGCTTCTCTTAATTTGTCAATTGTTTTCATTTTCATTTTTATTTATATATTTTCTTAAGATTGATATTATATATTTTTTCTCATTTTTAGATATTCCTACAAGCCATGTTGATATACAAGTTACTATTAAGGACAAAATTATGAATATAAACATCATAGTCTGTGTGTCAGGCAGAATGTTCTTAATAATAAAATTTACTATAAATGATAACACCATGACATAGCATATAGGAAGTATGACCAATTTAAAATAATCAATTACAGAATAGTTTATGTATGGTTTTATTATGGTTAAAACAACTACTAAATAACACAAACGTACAATGAAAAGAATTATAAAGACACAAACTGGTGAATAGCCGCTTTTCAATGCTATATATGCCAATGGAAAAACTAAAAGGAAAACTGTACTGCCAACAGAAATGTATTTTTTTAGTTTTCCAACGGCTAGCGCTACAGACCATACTGGATTGTTCAGAACATTAACAAGAGAATATGCAAATATCCAAAGAGTAAATATGTTTGTATAATTTGGTACTTCCTTAAGCCACAGATGCAATATTCTATCAATGCATAAGCCAAGAGAAAGGCATAGAACCCACAATAGAAGAAATGAATATTTTGAACTATTATAGAAAAGTTTTAGAAGATATTGATTATCACCTTGTGCATAAGATTTAACGATTTGCGGACGTACAGAAACAAAGAAGTTCGTCGTAAAATTATTTACCGCATTGTTTATCTGAAATGATATTCCACGTGCAGCATTTACAACAGGGCCGAAAAACATATTGAGCAAGATATTCACTCCGGAATCATTTATGGCATAAACGGCTGTACCTACAGTATTCCATCCTACAATGGATGATGTCTTTTTAAATAATGATTTATCCCATATATAATATAGTTTACATTCCTGATACCGTTTACGGCAGTAGATAAAATATGTAGATTGTACTATTAATGAAACAAATAGCATTAAGAAACCATACACTATAAGCCTGTCAAAAGGAGTTATACTAATAGCATACGCAATAGCAAGACGGGCACAGCCCTCAAAGATACCTACATACGAATATATGTTCATGTCCTCATGAGCAATAATTTCAGAATTAAAAACTATGCCCATGAGCGTAATGCATAATGAAATTAGCGTAAACTGATAAACCCAGATTGCGGCTGTAAGTCTTTCCGGGGGTATTGTCAGCTTATTATAAACAAACCATAATCCTATCGTTTCCCCCAAGAAAATAATGATGACTGACACTACTAAATATAAGATGAGGTGTTGGCAAAAAACATCATTGGCACCTTTAATGTTATTTTTTCCTAATTCTATATTAAGAAAACGTTGAGTAGCATTAGCTAATGAAGATTGGAAAAATATAAACATTGATGTCAGGCCACCAACAACATTATAAATTCCAAAGTCTTCAATACCTAGCTTGTCGAGTACTATCCTTGAAGTAAAAAGTGTTATAGTCATAAGGAACAACATTCGAATATAAAGGAATATTGTGTTCTTTGCTATTCTTTTATTATTTTGAGATCTGTCAGTCATGTTATATAAGTGAAAACAGTCGCAGAGCACAATCGGGCTTGCGCAATTATTAATTAAAAATTAAAAGTTAAACGTTTTAGCGGAAATGAATTGTTACAAGTTAAAAATTAAATACCGTTGCATTTTTTGAATTATAATGCTATTAATTATACCTATTGAATGTTGTATCATAGAGCTTTGAATCTTTTTTTGCTATTATTATTTCTTTCATAACGTGTTGATTTGCGAGGTAAAACTCAGTGAGTTTTGAGGGGAAAAACAATGATTTTCTATGCAGAAATGATTGCTTTCGGGAGTTATGAAGTTAAGCCATGTGCTTTGTTGATTATTATCATAACTTCGTTGTTTACTTCTGTTGCTAGTAAATTATCTTTACATGTAGGTTGCATAACCACCTTGTAGTAAGGTTGTATATATTTTGTTTGTTATGTAACATTTATTGTTCTATATCAGAAAATCTTTTTTCGGTTTTAAAAAAGATTTTGAAAATAAATATTTACATTTTATTTTTCGGCTTTATTTTTTTATTTCAAAAAAGATTTGGCCTTTTTCGCGTTTTTTGCTACAGGTAGTGATTAAAGCCTGCAGTGCTCTGTCAAAGGACAACCGCACAGATGTAAGTTGTTGTATATATGCATATTACGTTTGTTTCTTATGTCATTTTCAGCCTTCCAGAGCACTGTAAGAGTGATAGGGTGGTAAGCTGTTTTCAAAACTTTTTATATATATGCGATAAAATAAATTATCGGCATGTATATATATTCATTTTATTTTTTTTGCGCGTATATAATATAAAAAGTTTATAAAGTAGGTGGTAAACCTAGCACTGCGTGAATTAAGAGCCCCACCAAACCTCCCCCGTGGGGAGGCTTTTGCTTCTCGGTAGTTTGAGTAGTATTTTCTAAGTGAAGAGCAGGCGCAAAAGCGCAAACGAAGTTCAGCGTTAGCTAATTAAAAATGAAAAATTAAAAGTGAAAAACGCCTGGCGTAAGTAAGAGTGAAAAATCCAATTGCATTGTTGGTTCTTTTCGCAAGTACTGCGTTTGCTATTGACTCTAACTCCTATAACTACTTTAACTCCTTTAACTCCTATCCGGATTCTGCATCTGTCCTTCTTTTTACCTCTATTCTTAATAGTTTATCTTTACATATTTAGAGCATAATCACCTTACTGTAACCTTATCACGTTTTTGCACATTTTAGTCGATTTTCAATATATAATGAATGTTAATTTTTTGTCATCCAAAATTTGGATATTAACATTGTTAACGTTTTTTTACTCGCTTTTTTAGGCATGTTTTCGCATAAAAGTGACAACCTTGCCTGTAAGGTTGCAGTGGTATACGCCTCATCATCACGCATTATCTTATATCATTTATTATCAACGCCTTACACCAGATAATAGTTCCGAAATTACGACAAAACAGGCATTAGGGTGTGATAGGGTGGTAAGTAGGTTTCGTAACTTTTATATAATATTTGTTTTTTGTGTCATCCAAAATGGATATTAACACTTATATTCCTCGGGCGCGCGCGTAAGGAGTTTATAGAGCAGGTTACCACCCTATAACAGGGTGAATTAAAAATGAAAAATTAAAAGTGAAAAATGCCTGGCGGAATTTAGAGTGAAAAATCCAAATACTTTGCTGGATCTTTTCGCAAGTACTGCGTTTGCTAACGTACCGGCGGATCTGCGCTCCGCCGGAATTGAGTATCAGGATCTCCTGATCCGATTACTTCCTATTTTGTTATTGCATCATTTATACTTCACTTTAATCAGCGGTACTTTTAGCAGATCAAAAATTAGCTGCGCTGACCTTCGGTTCTTATATTATATTCCGGCAGATTTTTCGCTGTGCTCAACAACTCGTGCAGATCCGCCGGCACAATAGTCTTGTTGATTATTATCGCAAACACTACGTTAGCATTTGGCTTTTTCACTCTTCACTCTTAACTCTTCACTTCCGTCAGGCGTTTTTCACTTTTAATTTTTCATTTTTAATTGCTCAAGCCTGCTTTTCGTGCTTCATTTAGAAAAATCGAAACTTAAGCCTCCCCACGGGGGAGGTTTGGTGGGGCTCTTTATTTGCGCCTTTGCGCCTCAGTCTCTTGTGAGTTGTGTGATGAGCTGTGTGAAGTATTTGCGCCACTCGTTGAGCTTTTCTTGTTCTGCCTGCTGTTGTGGCGACTTGATGAGGCGATAGTTTTCTATCCTGCGCTTGTAGCCGTCTACTATTATCGAGTTGGCGGCCAACAGCTGGATGCAGGTAAGGCTGTCGCCAGACTTCAGGTTGTTGTCTTAGACTGCTTTAATGAATCCGTGACGTACATGCAGCTCTGTTTCTAGTGTCCTGCAGCTGCGGCAGGTTGACTTAACTAATTTGTCGATAACCACTGTGGTTAACAGACGTGCCTTCTTTTCGGCTGATTCTAAATTTTTCATTGTTGTATAATTGAATTTACACAATATCATTTTTGGTGCCGGCGGATTATCATCGGTAGTTATAGTAGTTAAAGAAGTTATAGTAGTTAAAGTCATAT
>ENA-UOJQ01000062-UOJQ01000062.1-human-gut-metagenome-genome-assembly--contig:-P63-NODE-62-length-142405-cov-20.701166_pt1 | contig 142405 bp, 120 predicted proteins | sample MGYA00242352_ERZ723899 | MGnify/ENA metagenome assembly ERZ723899
AACCTGTGACCCTCTGCTTGTAAGGCAGATGCTCTCCCAGCTGAGCTATGCTCCCTTTTAGCTGGTTTGTTGTTTCCAGGACTTTGTTTTGTTGTGTCCCTCACAACAGTATCTATTATACACTATCCCACCCTGTTTGTCAACACTTTTTTTGATATTTTTTATGTTTTGTATCATTTTACAATGCTAGTCCGATATTTTTAAAAACTTATGTGCATTTGCAACATCAAAGCTGCATTTTTCGCCTTGAAATGGGCTTTTTTCATCAGGCTTCCCCTCAAAAAAAATCCGCCGAGCCACACGCCCGACGGATAAAATTTTTTCAAGAATTATTTTTTATCAAGCTGTTTTTTGAGCTTTTCCTGCTCCTGCTCCATAAGCTTCATAAGTTCCTCCAAGGAAGCTGACGCTGTCTTTGTCTGCTGTGCAGGCTTTGCCGCAGGTTTTGCCTTTGGCACAGGCTTTTTCTCAGGCTCAGGGGCTACAGTACCCTCAGTTGAAGCCGCCTCGTCAAGAAGCTGTGAAGCTCTCTCGTAGTAAGAACGGTCTATCTCAGCACGCTCTTCCTTTTCCGCAGGTCTTTCAAATATAGTTTCCTCGACCTCTTCTACTTCCTCGATAACTTCCTCCGTTTCAGCCTTCTCTTCACCCTCAGGCTCAGCCTTGTGGTGAGAAGCTATCTCGTCGTCAACGTGCTTGCGATGTTTTGCGATCTGCTCGCCCTCGTTCTCGCCGCCGAACAGGAAATCGTCAAGAGTAACGCTCTCTGCAGGTTCTTGCTCGTCATCGTCCTCTTCCTCATCATCTGAAGAATGAGTAGCGATAGCAATTATAAGCTCGATAACAACGAGCAGGAATATAGGAACAACAGCGCACACTATCATGCCGAATGTTGAGGACATGAACGTAAGCACCTTGCCTGCTGTCATATAATATGTAGAAGCTACGCCCACAACGTTCTTTGAGCTTATCTCATAAAGCTTTGCAGGGTCTTTTTCCTGATAAACAGTGTAAACAACGCCGTTGTTATCGTCAGTTGAAGTGATGTCATAAAGCCAGAACACGCTTGTTCCAATATCAGGCACGTTCTCGCACACAACTGCCTCGCCTATCTTGTCTGTGCTAGGGGTCATGTTCGATGTGATAACAAGTGCGCCGTCAGGAACTCTGTCACCCATGCCGTCACCATTCATTATGTACAGGCTGTAGCCTGCAATGCTCGGTGTAACGTTCTTGTTTTTGAAAACACGTCCCACTCCCACAACTATAAGCATTTCCAGAATAATAAAAACAATAAAGAATATCAGCACGTTCTTGCCTGCTGATGATTTCTGCTTAGTAGCACTGCTCATACTAAAAATAACATTCCTTTCCAAGATATATCCAAAATATCATATTTTATCGCACTAATACATTTATTATATCACAAAGTGCCGCAAATTTCAACACATTTGAGCATATTTTTTGCTTTTGAGAAAATTATTCATTTTTGTAAAGTATTATTGTGACAGTACACAGTTCGTCATTTTTTATGACCGCATATTTCGAGGTAGACCAATCTCCCCCAGCCTGACTGTACGCACGCCTCAGCACGTCAAAGATAGCACCGCTATTCTCATCAAAGAGAGTATCCACAGCCTTGTCATACGTTTCACTGTCAGCACATTTTAGCCTTGCATATCCACTGTCAGCCATTGCTTCCGCCACAGAACGGCACATTATCCGAACGACATCATCACCGCTTTGAGCATACAGACCGTTTCTTCTGTAATAATTTGCCCCCGAGGAAAATGCCTCAGGATAGTTCAAAAACTTGTTATCGTCCGCTGTATGGTCTTTTGCACACTCGGCGTCAGTGATGCCAAAATAGTCATAGCGGATATAGTCCTCCCCTGCATCTGTCACAGGATCGTCCCAAGTGAGGTCAACGTTCGTCCATTCACCGTCTATCATGACCTTGTTCCACAAATGTGGCTGAACAGCTCCGCCGTCATAGGCTTTGCCTGCCACAGGTATGCACTTTATACCTGCCTTAGTGCAAAGTATCTGCATTGCCTTTGCATACCCCTCGCACACAGCCTTGCCCTCTACAAGACAGCCATATGCAGAATAGCAATTTTTTGCTGTATCGTCATAGTTACACTCAAGAATTATGCTGTCATGGAAATACAGCACCTTGTCATAATCCGACCAGCCCTGCTCAATGCCTGCAAGTATCTCCCCGACCTTTTTATCCAGCTTTTCTTTCTCAGCCTGCGCTTCCTCAGCGGTCTTGTCATATGTGACCTCCACAGATGTCACATATCCATCTCCGTCAATGCAGATAGTATACTGTGAACCCATATAGTCGATATAAGGACAAGCCGAAGTAAGCATGGAGATAAACGCACCGATATCGTCCTTGCTTATAACTCCCTCAGCCAGCTCCACAGAGCTTTCAAATTCGCTCAGCCCTTTGTAAAGCTGTGAAAACACACGTTTTTCGTCAGTACAAAGAAAATCGGCGATATACTCTGCCGTGTCAGGTATCTCAAGTGCCGTAAAGCTCTCATTTCTGCTGTCAAGCCCTGTTTCAGTATGTCTTTCCGAACTGGCTTCAACATACGCATGAGTGTTCACAAAAGTATTTTTTGAACGGTTTTTATTTTTCTCTCCCGTTCCGCCTAAACTGCACCCCGATGTGCAGATAAGCACTGCCGCTGTGAGTGCGGCGACCATTTTCTTTTTTTTCAATTTTTGTCCTCGATTTTTACACAAAATTCTGTCTGTATCTTTCAGCCCTTAGTCCGTGATCTCTTCATTATCTCTTTTTATCACAGCCCTGAGCCGTTCTATTTTCTTTTCATGTATCGACAGCACCTTAAACTCAACGTTTTCCCAATGCACTGTCACCTTTTCGTTATCCTCAGGCACATGGCCCAGCAGGTCCATAACGAATCCGCCTATAGTGTCATAATCCACCTCGCCGTGATACTCCTTGCCAAGAGCCTCCATAACGTCGTCAAACGCCGCTGTGCCTACCATATCATAGCAATCAGAAGATACCTTCTGTATCTCCTCCGTTTCGTCATCATATTCGTCCTGAATACTACCCACGATAGTTTCAAGCAGATCCTCCATAGTAATGATACCGGCTGTTCCGCCGTAATCGTCCACCACAACTGCTATCTGTGTCTTATCTTCAGTGAACTCTTTGAAAAGCTCACCACACTTGTTGCTTTCAGGCACAAAGGTTATATCTCTCATGAACTCCTTTACAGGACGTTCTTTCTTATCCTCTTCAAACACCAGCCTGAGCAAGTCCTTTGCGAATATAACACCACTTATGTTGTCGGCATTGTCGCAGTAAACAGGTATTCTCGAAAAGCCCTCGCCTATAACAAGCTTCACAGCCTCCGAAAGCGTGGAATTTTCTTCTATGGCAACCATTTCTGTGCGGTGTGTCATAACTTCACGAACTTCGATATCGTCAAAATCAAAAATGTTGCTTATCATTTCCGCTTGACTTTCCTCGATACCGCCCGTTTCGTTTACAGCGTCCACCATCATGAGGATCTCTTCCTCAGTGACAGCGTCCGCCTTGTTTGTTGACTTAACACCAAACAGCCTTAATATCCCTGCGGATACCGCTCCGCTCACTATCGCCAATGGGCTGAACACCGCCAAAAGCGCCTTGTAAGCCACACAGCTATTTAGAATAAATCTCTCGCCCACCTTGCCTGAAATGCAAAGTTTTTTTGGTATGCCTACGCCAAAAGTGCATATAACAAGGGCAAGCAGACAGCTTATTATAACAAATGAACATATGCCGATAATATAATACGAAGCCTGAGTATATACATCAAAAAGCTTGTGAAGCTTATTTGAAATCGGTGCATAAAAGTAGATCGCTCCCACCACCGAAACTGCGATTATCATAATAGAACGTGCGATGAGGTTTGTCGCAACTACCCTGCCTGTTCTGCCAAGCAAAGCCGCAAGCCTTATTGCCTTCGGGTCTTTGTCCTCCTCAGCCATTTTCTTTAGCTTTGCGTCATTGAACTCCACAGCCGCATTTTCGCACAAGGCAAGAAAAGCCATAAGCAATATTACCGCCGCACAAACACCTATTCCCGTCCACAGTCGCCCGACATCGTCCATAAAAAAAATACCGTCCCTTTCACATAGGCGAAAAAGCTCGCCTTTTTATCATATACTATTTATTATAGGCAACATATGCTTCTTTGTCAATAGATATTGTCACAATTTTTCACATTCTGCCTGAATTTCATATGGACAATTTTAGTTATGAAAAAAGCAGACAAGCCGCAAAGCCCATCTGCTTACATCAAACAATATTATTTCTCTGCCGCACCTATCTTGGAAACTGCGTCCCTAGTAGTGTTTACGTCCTTAAGGCTCTTTGTAAGCACCTCAGCCGCCTCAGAAAGCGACTTGTTCAGATTTTCAGAAAGTGCCTCACGGATAGCCTTGTCCTTAGCCTTAGCCTGCTCAACGATATCAGCCGCCTGCTTGTTAGCCTCTGCGGCTATCTGCTTTGCATAGTCAGCCGCCTGCTTGATGATCTCCTCCTGAGCCACAAGCTTCTTAGCCTCGTCCTTAGCCTTCTTTACGATCTCTTCAGCTTCCTTGTTGGCCTCAGTAAGGATATTTTTCTTATCTCTTGTCATATCCTTTGCACGCTTTATCTCACCCGGAAGGTTAAGTCTTATGCTGTCGATGTATTCACGCATCTGCTCAACATCGATCATTTTTTTCTGTGAAAACGGTACGCTTGAAGACTTGTCAAGCAGTTCGTCCATAAGTTCAAGTATTTCCTCTACCGTCATTTTAAACACCCTTTCATTACTGATCTATATTATTGGCAGGCTTATAGAGCCTGTCAGTGATCTTGCTCTGTATCTGTTTCGGCACAAAGCCTGTGATATCTCCGCCGAAGCTTGCGATCTCCTTTACAACGCTTGACGAAAGGAACATATTCTCTCCCGTAGTGGTGAGAAACACCGTTTCAGCGTCATTGTAAAGCTTTTTATTTGCAAGAGCCATCTGGAACTCATACTCAAAGTCAGACACAGCCCTAAGTCCCTTTACGATAGCATTAGCGCCCGTCTTTTGCAGATAATCCGCCAGCAGACCGTTATAACAATCCACCACCACATTATCAAGATGCTTTGTGACCTCGATTATCATTTCCATTCTCTCAGTCGGCGTAAAAGCAGCCCTCGATTTATTAGCATTAAAGGACACCAGTACTATCACCTTATCGAAAAGCTTTGAAGCTCTGTCGATTATATCCAGATGACCCAGCGTAACAGGGTCAAAGCTTCCCGGGCAAACAGCGATACGCATCAATAGTCCACTTCTTTCATTGGTATCTTATAGACCGTCAAAGCGGTCTTACCGTATTTATATCTCTTATGAAGCTTAAGTCTGCCGTAGCTTTCTCCAAGCTCAAGCTCCTTTTCATGCTCGCACACAATGATAGCACCATCATTGAGCTTGCTCTCCACAAGCTCCAAGGCCTTTTCAACTATGCCCATTCTGTAAGGCGGGTCGATAAAAACTATATCAAGCCCGGCTTTGGCAACTTTAAGATATTCCAGACTATCCATGCAAAGCACACGGGATTCCTTATTGAAACCGCATGAATCCACATTATCCTTGACGATAGCCACAGCCTCAGGATTGCTGTCCACGAAAACGCAGTGACTAGCCCCACGGCTGAGAGCCTCTATACCCATTTGACCGCTGCCTGCAAAAAGGTCAAGTACCGAGCTTGCTGGTACATCAAACTGAATAATGGAAAAAACAGCCTCTTTTACCATATCTGTAGTTGGTCTTGTATCCAACGACTCCAAAGTTTTAAGCTTTTTTCCCCTGCATGAACCTGTAATAACTCTCATAAAAAATAACTCCAAAATAAAAGTATACAATCATTATACTATATTAATTACCATTTGTCTAGACTATTCGCCGATATTTTTTTATTTTTTATACCACACACAAAAAGGGACTTCACAGTGGAAGTCCCTTTAGTTATTTTAATTACGTACTCTAAGAAACAAGTCCTCAGTTAAGATTACTTTCTCTTAGAAACTACGATAGCTGCACCTGCGAGAGCGATACCTGCAAGAGCGATGCCTGCTGTTGCGCCTGTAGCTGCTGTTTTGTCAGAAGCTGCATTTGAAGATGTAGCAGTTGTTGTGCCTGTTGTACCAGTCTTTGAAGAAGTTGTTGCGGCTGTGCTGTTAGCCTTTGAATCAGTCTTGCTGTCAGACTTAGAATCTGTCTTGGAATCATCCTTTTTGCTGTTTGAATCTGTGCCAGAAGTAGCAGGAGCAACAGGAAAAGCGTTAGCAGCCCATATCCAGCCCTCGTTTGTTGAGCCGTCATCGAACTTCTGAGCCTCAGCGTTTACAGTACCTGACTGAGCGATAGAAATTGTGTAAGAGCCGTCGCCGTTGATAGCAGTATCCTGGCAGTCAACGTTTGTGTCGAATCCACCTGCGCCACCTGCGATACCTACGCACTTGTTAGGGAAGTAAGCTGGCTGTGCAACCTTATCCTTTTCTTTGTCATCTGGATTTCTGAAATCCCAAGTGCCGTCAGCTTGGAAAGATACACCAGCATTGCCTGTTGTGTCACCAAGACCTTCAATTGTGAAGTCAATAGTGATGTACTCACCAGCGCCTGCTACAGTGTAGTCAGTGATCTCTGATGTGAACTTGCTGTTCCACTTGTTGATGATCTGGAAGCAGAGCTTGTCTGAATCAGTCTTGCCAGGAGCAGCACTTACGTTAAACTCCTGTGAACCGATCTTTACCTTAAGATCCTTACAAGTAACGACCTGACCATTTACAAGAGCCTCATCGTTATCGTTGTACTCACATGGGATATCTGTAGCGATGAACAGATAGTTGTAAGCTGTTGAATCAGCAGCGAAAGCTGTTACTGCCATAGCTGTTGTAGCTATAGCTGCTGCAGCCATGCCTGCGAAAATCTTTGTAAGTTTCATTTCTAAAACTTCCTTTCTTAAATAACTTTAAATATATTGTACTTTATTTACCGAAAAAATTCAATCGGCTGATTTAACAAATATGATATCGTTTTCTTATGCAATCATGACAATTTGTACTATTGATTTTTAGAAATATAGCCCAATTTTCGCACTTCACAAAACTTTTTTATCTTATGTAAAAATACTAAACCGTCATTTATCAAGCTTTTTCTTCTGCACCTTTCCAGTCACTTTCAGCACGATTCCTCTAGGAGCAAATTTAGACCCTGCATAAAGCGCCTTTATAGACCTCTCAGGGATAATGATGAGCTTTCTGCCGAACATTCCCTCCAGAGCCTTTTTTGCACAAAACTGTGGTGTTATGGAGCTTACGCCGAACTTGCAGTTTGCAACGTCATTGAACTCCGTATCCACAGGACCCGGGCATACCGCACAAACGTGTACCCTGCTGTTTCTCGCCCTCAACTCCTCATATATTGCGCTGGTAAGGCTCACAACATAAGCCTTTGAAGCATAGTATGTTGCCATCATAGGACCACCATACATAAGCCCTGCCGAGGAAGCTATATTCATTATATAACCCCTGTCAGCGGCAACAAAGTCTTTCAAAAACAGTTTTGTGAGCATATGCACCGCCGTAATGTTGGTGTCTATCATTTTAAGCTCAGTGTCCAGAGGAAGCTTGTCAAAGCTGCCCACTGCACCAAAGCCTGCACAGTTCACAAGCACTGATATCTTCTCGCTCTTTGTTTCCTCATAAAGCCGCAGACATTCTTCCCTGTCGGAAACGTCACAAACTATCACCCTCGTGTTGTCACCAAGCTCCTCCGCAAGCTCTCTGAGCCTTTCCTCACGTCTTGCGCTGAGTATCACACGAAAGCCCCTTGCAGATAGATCTCTCGCTATCTCTCTGCCAATTCCCGAGCTTGCGCCTGTTACCAAAGCCGTCTTAGCCATTTATATCATCCTCCACCCTTTTCAGGGATATTATTTGATTTTTGTCATATCAGTATATCACATTAGTATCACCCTGTCAAGTGTAAGAAAGATGTAAAATACGCAGAAAAGCATCGCAAAAAACTGAATAAAAATGTCAAAATCTCTTGACATTTACTTTAAAGTATGGCATAATGTTAATATAATTTTAAGAAATAGAATAAAATTAAACTGAGAAATCAAAGAACAAAGAACAAGGAGATAAAAAATTATGAGTTGTACCCTTTGCATACTTGCCGCAGGTCTTGGAAGTCGCTTCAAAGGCGGCATAAAACAGCTTGAACCTTTCGGACCAAACGGCGAGATAATAATGGATTATTCTATCTATGACGCCGTTGAGGCAGGCTTTGACAAGGTCGTATTCATTATAAGAAAGGATATCCGTGATGCCTTTGATAAAATGATAGGCGACCGTATCTCAAAGTACGTCAAGATAGATTACGTTTATCAGGAGCTTGACTGTCTTCCGGAGGGCTATTCCGTTCCTGAGGGGCGTGTTAAGCCGTGGGGTCACGGTCACGCAGTCTGCTGTTGCAAGGGCGTTATAAATGAGCCTTTCGCAGTAATAAACGCTGATGATTTTTACGGCAAGGAAGCTTTTGTGAAGCTCCACGATTTTCTCTGCAATGAAAACTCAGATCGCAAAAAGCTTCATCTCGGCATGGCAGGCTTCATACTGAAAAACACTCTAAGCGACTTCGGTGCAGTGAACAGAGGTGTCTGTGAAGTGAAAGACTCTATGCTCACAGACGTTGTTGAAACCTACAATATCCGCCGTGAAAATGACGGCAAGGTCTATTCCGGCAAGGAAGAAACAGCCGAGCTTGACGAGAACTGCTATGTGTCAATGAATATGTGGGCTTGCCCTGACGGCTTTATAGATAAGCTCAATGGTATGTTCACAGACTTTATGAAAGAAAATAAAGACAGCCTGACAGCGGAGTTTCTCCTCCCTGCGGGTATCGATATAATGATAAAAACAGGTATTGCAGACTGCAAGCTTCTGGAAACTCACGATAAGTGGTTCGGCGTTACATATAAAGAAGATAAGCCAACCGTTAAAGCCGATATCGCAAAGCTTATAGAGGCTGGCGTTTATCCTGAAAAGCTTTGGAAATAAAACTTTTTCAAACAAATAATACAGAATAATTTGTCAACAATAAGTCGGGCAGAACAAATTCTCCCGACTTTTTTGCGTCTGTTTGTAAAAAGTGAAGAAAATCCTTAATTCGACTAAAAAGCACTTGAAAAAGGCTGTAAAATGTGTTATGATAATCTTTGAAACGGATCTGCATTTTTGCAGGTCAGGAGAGATAATATAAGAGGTAGTATAATGGAGAGCCAACACGGTAGCAATTTGAAAAATATAAGAAAAAAAAGAGCCACAGCACAGCAAAGCATAGTGTCATTGAGTTGTCTTGTGTGCATAGCATTTGCGGCAATATGGGGTTTCCATGCAGGAAGCGGCAACAGCAGGGCTGTGGAAGCAAAGAAGATGTCAGCTTCAAGCTCTGTGGCAGAGAACGAAAGCTCCGAGAGCAATGCGGACAGCTCTTCTCAGGCAGAAAGCATGGTCGATGAGAGTGGCATAGATGAAAGCCTTACTGACAGCTCAGTTACCCATGATGACGCCGACGACCTTTCCGACGCAGTTTTCATAGGCGACTCACGAACAGTTGGTCTGCAAAACAACTGCGATAAACCAAAAGCAACGTTCCTTTGCTCTGTGGGAATGCACATCGACACCGTTATGACAGACCAGAACATCACCCTTTCAAACGGCAATGCAGGAACTGTTATCGACGCTCTTGGAGAAAGACAATATGGCAGAGTGTATATAAACCTCGGCACTAACGAGCTTGGCTGGCCTTATATCGACACCTTCAAGGATTATTATACACAGCTTATCACAAAAATTCAGGAGATACAGCCTGACGCTGTTATCTATGCTGAATCTATCCTCCCTGTAACAGCTTCAAGAAGCTTGCAGGGCGACGCCATAAATAACACAAATGTAGCCACATTCAATCAGGCTATCTCAGAAGTGGCACAGCAGACAGGTATAAATTATCTTGACTGTACCTCCGCTGTAGCAGGCGCAGACGGCACTCTTCCGGAGGAAGCCTCCTCAGACGGAATACACCTTATGAGCGAATACTGCGACAAGTGGCTCAACTATATAATCGACAACACATAAGAAAGGAAAGAAGAATTATGAAAACAAAGAAGATACTCTGCACTCTTATGGCAGTTATGTGCATTGGCACAGCAGCACTTACAGGCTGCGGTTCAGACTCTGACAGCAGCACAGCAAACTCCGCAAATTCAGCGGCAGCCGCTCAGACAAACGAAAGCGTTGACGTAACAGCCGTTGCGGACAAGCTCAAGAACGGCATAGAGTTCAAGGACGAGCTCGCAGAGCTTGACGAAGCAAAGATAGAAAAGATAATCGGCATATCAGCAGACAGCTATACAAAGGCTAAGGTCTATGTAAGCTCATCAGGAGGAACAGCCGAGGAGATAGACTGCTTTGAAGCCAAGGACGCAGACAGTGCAAAGGCTATCGCAGATACACTTACAGCAAGAGTCGAAAGCCAGAAAAAGGTTTTTGAAAACTATGTTCCGGAGGAAATGACAAAGCTAGGCGACCCTGTTCTTGTAACCAACGGCAATTATGTTTACCTCTGTCTTTCAAACGATAACGATAAAGCAAAAGAGATAATAGGCTAGGAGTAATAAATATATGCTTTTTTCAAGTACAACATTTCTGTTCGCATTCCTGCCTATTGTACTGATAACGTATTATATCGTCCCACGCATAACACGCAATTTGGTGCTGTTTATCTTCAGCCTTGTGTTTTACGCATGGGGCGAACCTGTTTATATCGTCCTCATGATAGCTTCCACTATCGTTGCGTATATAACAGGACTATTGGCAGACAAACAGCGTAAAAACGCAAAAAAATACACTCCGCTCATCGCAATGATAGGAGCGGTGGTGTGGAACATCGGGCTTCTTCTGTTTTTTAAATATACCGACTTTTTCATCGGTGCGGCAAACAGCATTTTCGGCACGCAGATAAAGACCTTGGGTCTTGCCCTCCCTATCGGTATCTCATTCTACAGCTTCCAGACCCTTTCCTACGTTATCGACGTTTATAAGGGCGAAGTAAGAAGTCAGAAGAACTTCCTTGACCTTGCCACCTATGTTGCCCTTTTCCCACAGCTTATCGCAGGTCCTATCGTAAGATACATCGACGTTGCGGAACAGCTCAAAAAGCGTAACGAGAGCATAGAGCATTTTGCACAGGGCGTGTGGAGATTTTCCATAGGTCTTGGCAAAAAAGTCATTCTCGCAAATACTATCGGCGAGCTTTTCGACACTATCTCAAACTCAGCACAATCCGAACTGAGCGTTGCCGCAAGCTGGCTAGGCATAATAGCCTATACATTCCAAATATACTTTGACTTCTCAGGCTATTCCGATATGGCGATAGGTCTTGGCAAAATGTTCGGCTTCGACTTTCTCGAGAACTTCAACTACCCTTACATCTCCACCTCTATCACAGATTTCTGGAGACGCTGGCATATGTCACTTTCAAGCTGGTTCAGAGATTATGTCTATATCCCACTTGGCGGTAACCGCAAGGGCAAAGCAAGACAGTGCCTTAACATCATGATAGTATGGTTTCTCACAGGCTTTTGGCACGGTGCAAACTGGAACTTCATGCTCTGGGGCGTGTACTTCGGTGTGATACTCCTATGTGAAAAGCTTTTCTTGGGCAAAGCCCTGAAAAAGATACCTGCATTTTTCCAGCATATCTACGCACTTCTCTTTATAGTCATAGGTTGGGGAATATTCTCCTATGAAGATTTCGGCAAGCTTACACAGAACTTCAAGAATATGTTCGGCGCAGGGGGACTTCCTCTCATAAATCACCAAACAGTGTTCTGGCTCGCACAGTATGCAGTAACAATAGTGATACTTGTGATAGCTTCAACACAGCTTCCAAAAAAGCTTTGCCTGAAACTTCAAACCAAGTGTCCTGAGATATGCGGCTGTATACTCCAACCGCTGTGGGCATTAACACTTTTGGCAGTTTCCACCGCCTACCTTGCAGGTAATTCATTCAATCCGTTCCTGTATTTCAGATTTTAAAGGAGGACGGCAGATATGAAAAAACAACTTAAAAACTATATTATGATAGTGTGCTTTCTGCTGTTCATATTCGGCTTTGCAGTGGCAAGCTTTATTTCCGAGGATCGTGAATTCTCCGAAAACGAGAACCGCTATCTACAGCAAGCCCCTGAGTTTTCGTGGAAAAAACTCGAAAAAGGCGAGTTCACATCGGATATCGAAAGCTATATGTCCGATCAGATATTCATGAAAGACCAGCTTGTGAGTCTTAAAACAGTCACCGACCGCACGCTTCTGAAAAACTATCAGAACGGTGTATATTTCGGCAAGGACGGCTATTATCTCCAAGACTATCAGGAAAACAGACCTCTTATCGAGAAAAATATAAGCTGTCTTAACGATTTTGCTGACAGCCTAGATAAATCCGTCGACGTAAGCTTTCTTCTTGTGCCGAATGCAGTTTCCGTTATGTCAGACAAGCTCCCTGCGGTCACACAGACCGACGATCAGCTTGAAAGCGAAAAGTATATAAGCTCTATCCTCAGCGACAGGATAAACCTCTGCTTCCCATATGACCAGCTCAAAGACGCCGCAAAGTCCACGCAGGTTTTCTATAAGACCGACCACCACTGGACAGCCGAGGGCGCAAAAGTGGGATTTGACGCACTTATGACAGCCATGAATGAAGATATCCCACAAGTATCCTACAATATAGAAACTGTAAAGGACTTTCATGGCACACTTTATTCAAAAGCCCCGACAGACTTCTCCGCTGCTGATGAAATGCACTTCTACACAAACCCTGACAACAGCGTAAAGGTAAATTATGTTGAAGAAAACAAACAAACAGACACCCTTTTTGACGATTCATTCAAGACCAAAAAGGATAAATACTCCACTTTCATGGGCGGAAACTTTGCCCTCACGGAAATAGAAACAAACGGCGAAAGCGATGAACACGTCCTTATTATAAAGGACAGCTACGCAAACACAGTTATGCCATACTTTGCCGACAAGTATAAGCACATCACAATGATAGATATGCGTTATTACCACATCATGGATAAGACCGTCAGCGAGTATGTAAAAGACAACGGCATAACAAAGGTCATTTTCCTTTATAATATGGACTTTGTGAACACCGATAACAACTTCATATGGCTTGAATAACTCAGCAACAATTAGGGGCGGCCTTTGGTCGCCCGCTATTTTTATCACACCCATATATAACGTCAACGTCAAACCCACAGAAAGAAGGACTTACAATGACACTTACCCCCTACAAAAGAAAAGCCTTTTATTATGAAACAGACCGCATGGATATAATCCACCATTCAAATTACGTCCGTTGGCTTGAGGAAGCCCGTGTTGACCTTATGGAACAGCTTGGCTGCCCATTCCACGAAATAGAAGAACGTGGCATAGTTTCCCCAGTGCTCTCCGTGGAAACACACTATAAATATCCCGTCCGTTTCGGTGACGAGTTTGAAGTGCGCTGTAAGCTGTCAAAGTTCAACGGCTGTGCCTACGAGCTTGACTATGAAGTCTTTGACCTTACCACTCAGAAAACAGCCTGCCTTGCCCACACCTCCCACTGTTTCACCAGCCCCGACCTTAAGCCTGTAAGACTAAAAAAACATTATCCCGATATCTACGAGAAATTCCTATCCGCATATCAGGCAAGTGAAGAATAAGCAAAAAAAATGTACAGCTCCCGAGTTTCTTCTCAGGAGCTGTACTTTTGTGTAAAAAAATGACAGACGTGACCTGTCACGAAGAAAGCAATCCATCAACGCCCTCACGCCACTTTTCAAAGCTGCACAAACCAAGCTTTGCCCAGCGACATTCCGAGCATAGTATATCAAATGCCTTTTTATCCATTTTGCTTCTCAGCCTTGTCAGCGCACTGCGATAATTCTCCACTGAGTGACATTCTATCTCAGAAAGTCTGCAAACCTCGCTGTCTTTCTGTGCCACCGTTCCGCCACAGCCGTCAAGCAAACAACCGTCCTCCGTCCTGTTTGGGCAGTGCTGACATATCATATCTCCGCTGCACACAAACCGCACCGCAGTATCCTCGCTCTCCAATCTGTCTTTCACAGACTGCATATTCACCGAAAAACCGTCACTGTAGCCTTTTCCCTGAAAAAGCGGCAGGCACAGCAGATGATGAAATCTAAGCTCAGGCTCTCTTGTAAGCATAGCAACCTGTCTTTGCAAGTCTGCTTACAAGCTCGATGCTGATAAGGTAAGCAGCAACAACAGAGATAACGTCTTTTACAAGATAAGGAACAGAAACAAGAAGGATTGACTTGCCAATAGAGATATTAGCAACGATAGCGTACTGGATAGCACCGAGCAGGTGGTCGCAAGCAAGACCTGCGATACCAAGCACGATAGCGATGACCTTACCGCTTATCTTGTCAGAGCAGAACTTTGCGCCAAGACCGCAAAGAAGAGCCATAACGATAAATCCGTAAATGAATCCACCTGTATACCCTACGATAACGGAGAAACCGCCTGACCAGCCTGCAAACACTGGCACACCGATAGCGCCCAGCAGACCGTATACCAGAGCAGACACAGCACCGCCCTTCCAGCCGAGAAAATATCCTGCGAGAGCCACAGCAAAAGTCTGGAGCGTAACAGGAACGTGAGTAGGAAGCGGAATAGTTATCTGCGAAAGCACAGCGATTATAGCCGTCATAACTCCGATACCGACTATTTGTTTTGTTTTGTTTTTAGCATTGTTATTCATTGTAAACCTATCCTTTACTTTTTATTTGACAATTAATATTGTATCACATACCGAACCTATTGTCAACCAAAAATATTTATTTCGGTATACAATTATAAGGCATCGGTAAACGATACTTTTATACAAATTTAATAACAAACAGCGAAAACACGGCATTGCCCTTCCGAACGGGACACCGAGGGCGTCGTCCCCTACAATATTTCGGGCAACTTCCTACCACCGCAAAATCGCTCCGCTCGGTGCTGTCTTTTACTTCATACTTGAGCACAACTCTGTTCAGCTTTGCCAATTCCTCATTCCTCACTCCTCATTTCTCACTTCCCCTTGTGCATTTTGCCCTTAAATCCTACTAAATTGATAGAATTAATATCAATTTTCACAAAAATGCGAAAAATCATCTTAAACCTATTGACATTCCTCTATGGGTGTGGTATAGTATAGATACGCTAAAACATACTAAACGACTAGGATTAATATGAATTTGAAATGAGGCGTTGAAAATGAGTGTAAAAATACTGAAACTGAAAACAGCGTACGATTCACGAATGTGTATGTGCTGTATGTGTTGCTGTTAAAATCAACATAAAGTTCAGTAACAAAAATTTTTATCGGATTTAAAAAACATCAATTTAATGAAAGAGGTAATTTAAAATGAGCGCAATAAACGAAAGAAATCTTAAATTTGAAACACTTCAGCTCCACGTTGGTCAGGAAACAGCAGACTCTGTAACAGATGCAAGAGCCGTTCCTATTTATCAGACATCATCATACGTTTTCCATAACTCACAGCATGCCGCTGACAGATTTGCTCTTAAGGACGCAGGTAACATCTATGGCAGACTTACAAACCCAACCGAAGACGTTTTTGAAAAGCGTATCGCAGCTCTTGAGGGCGGCACAGCAGCTCTTGCAGTTGCATCAGGCGCAGCAGCAGTAACATACGCTATTGAGAACGTAGCCCTTGCAGGCGATCATATCGTAGCTGCAAAGAACATCTATGGCGGCACATATAACCTGCTTGCACACACTCTTGTTGATTACGGCATCACAACAACATTTGTCGATCCGCTTGACCCAGCTAACTTTGAAAAGGCTATCAAGGAGAACACAAAGGCTCTCTATATCGAAACTCTTGGCAACCCTAACTCAGACGTAGTTGATATTGAAGCTATCGCAAATATCGCACACGCACACAATATTCCACTTCTCGTTGACAGCACATTCGCTACTCCATATCTCGTAAGACCTATCGAGTACGGCGCGGATATCGTTATCCATTCTGCAACAAAGTTTATCGGCGGTCACGGCACAACAATCGGCGGCGTTATCGTTGAAAGCGGCAAGTTTGACTGGAAGAAGTCAGGCAAGTTCCCACAGCTCACAGAACCAAACCCAAGCTACCACGGTGTAAGCTTTGCAGACGCAGCCCCTGGCGCAGCATTTGTAACTCGTATCCGTGCGATCCTTCTCCGTGATACAGGTGCAACACTTTCACCTATCCACGCATTCATCTTCCTGCAGGGTCTTGAAACACTGTCTCTGAGAGTTGAGCGTCATGTTGAGAACGCACTTAAGGTAGTTGACTTCCTTAACAAGCACCCAAAGGTAGAAAAGGTAAATCACCCTTCAGTATCAGACGATCCAAGCCAGCAGGCACTTTACAAGAAGTATTTCCCTAACGGCGGCGGTTCTATCTTCACATTCGAGATAAAGGGCGACGCAAAGACAGCTCAGAACTTCATCGACCACCTGAAACTCTTCTCACTCCTTGCAAACGTAGCAGACGTTAAGTCACTGGTTATCCACCCAGCATCAACAACACACGCAGAGCTTAACGAAGCAGAGCTTGCAGATCAGGGTATCAAGCCAAATACTATCAGACTTTCTATCGGCACAGAGCATATCGACGATATCATCTACGATCTCAGCGACGCATTCGACGCTATCTAATAAAAACCTTGCCATTACGGTTTTTACCTAAAAATACAAACCTCAATATAGAAACGGCTGACAGGCGAAAAGCTTGTCAGCCGTTTTTGTACCCATAAAAAAAGCAGGGCAACAACAAGCCGCCCTGCTCCATAAAGCAAAAAGTCAGAAAAAAATCCTTCGCCACAAGGCGATACCTTAATTCCTCACTCCTAACTCCTCACTACTTCTCCAGCTCAGAGATCTTATCCACTCTCCTCTGATGTCTGCCACCCTCAAACTCCGTTTCAAGGAAAACGTCCACCAGCTCGATAGCCAAGCCTGCCCCCAGCACTCTCGCACCAATGCAAAGCACATTTGCGTCATTATGCGCTCTTGTATACTTAGCAGAGAAATAGTCTGAACAGCAAGCCGCTCTTATTCCCTTTATCTTGTTTGCGCTCATTGACATTCCAATACCAGTTCCGCATATGAGTATTCCCATTTCGTATTCGCCCGAAGCCACTTTCTCGCAAACTTCCTTTGCCTTGTCAGGATAGTCCACTTTCTCTCCTGCCTGAATACCAAAATCAGTGTATTCCACACCCTTTTCGTCCAAATGTGCCAATATCTCCGCCTTAAGCTCAGGACCTGCATGGTCACAGCCAATAGCAATTTTCATATTAATTTCCTCCTATTTATCCCTATGTGCCTTATCCTTTTCCGCCTTTGTAGCCTGCAAATATGATACCTCCAGTCTGTCCGCCGAAACCATTATCTCAGGCTGAGCCTCCACTGCAAGACACAGTGACGAAGCCCTCTGCAGCCTGTTCACATAGCTTGCAAGCTGAACATTTTCGTTGTCAGCGAAATATTTCGCCTTTATCTCTGCCGCACAGTCACCCACAAGCATTGTCTTTTCAGTAAACTCTCCCGAAAAAACTTCCTCCTCAGGGCAAACTCTGTCAGCGGATATCCTCGTGATAACGCCGTTTTTGCACTGAAACTCGCCTGCGTAAACTATCTTAGGTCTTGCCCTCATAACAGAAATTATCCTGCCCTCAAAACCTATGCAGTTGTAAGCTAGCGAAAGCAGAGTGGAAACTCCTGCGCTTTTTAAACTCTCACAGCCAAAGCACATTCCCTTTACAGCCGCCACGCCTATTCTAAGTCCCGTGTAAGACCCTGGACCCTTTGCAATAGCCGTACAATCAAGGTCAGTGTAAGTAAGCCCTGTTTCCTCTAGTGCCTGCTTCACCATAGGCAATATCACCTGGGAATGAGTGAGCTTTGTGTATACAGACTTCTCCCAAAGAAGCTTCTCTCCGTCCGTCACCGCCACTGAAGCGACCTTTCCGCTTGTGTCAATAGCTAATATCTTCAAATCTATCATCTCCCTCAGGTGCAGTTATGCTTATCTCCCTGCTGTCCTCGTCAATGCGCTGAATATCTATCCTCAAAGCGTCCTCAGGAAGCTCCTCAGCAATATTCTCCGACCATTCCACCGCAAGCACAGTGTCTTCGTCCATGTAGTCAAAAAAGCCTGTAGTTTCCAGATCGTCCGCCGAATTTATGCGGTACATATCAAAGTGTATAAGGCTGAGCCTGTCCCCACGGTATTCGTTCACCAGTGCGAACGTGGGCGAAGTCACCTCGTCGCCAAGTCCCATGCCAATAGAAATTCCCCTTGTAATAGTAGTCTTTCCTGCACCAAGACCACCGCTGTAAGCGATAAGATCGCCGCCTTTCAGCCGTCTGCCTATCTCCTCACCCAAAGCGATAGTTTCCGCCGCAGATGATGTTTTGTATACCTTTGTCAACCTATCACCTCATTTGACCGTCATCTTCCGTGTAGCCCACAATAAAAAGGCTGTTTTTATTCATAAGCTGATAAATGCTCTCCACCTCTGTCTTGTCCGCCGCTGAATTGTAGCAGTTGTAAACATACAGCCTGCCCTCTTCTTTAACAGCGAAAACCGTGTGGATACCGCTGAAAATATTCAACCCGATATGGAAAGAAACTATCACAGGCTTGCCCTCTTCAACAGCCGCCTGAGCCTCATCAACCTTATAAAATCTCTTGTATCCCACTCCCATTGCCTTAAAAAGACCGCTTATTTTCCTAGGATTAGACCCCAGCGAACCGTCCGCCGCAATAAGAGCATTCTTTTCAAAATCATAAGCAAGCTTTGCCATGTCAGGCTCAAAGCCCTCGTATGTGAGATAATTATAAGCCGCAATGACCTCACAGCCTACCCCTGCGAACCTGGTTTCGCCAAGCATCAAATCGCACACAGGGGGATTTTCCTGCCCGTATTTCACAAAGCCCTCTATCTTTATGCCCTTGTTGTGAGCATAATTTTCCGCAGCCCTGCCGCTGTCAGTTTCCTTATAAGTGTCCTCAAAAAGCCGCCACCTCATATCGTCCTCCGAGCTGTCGCCCTGAATATCGCTCTCATCACCGACCTGCGAGCTTTCGTCAACTTCCATGCTGTCACTATCCACCACAGAGCTTTCCGCAGTAGTGGTAAAAGCCGAATCATTGAGCCTTTCACTGTCCGCCTTGTTTCCGCATGAACTGAGCATTATCCCGAGAAACAGAATGACCACAAGAATTTTCATCACAGCTCACCCTTGTCCTTGAAGTAGTTTAGCATAAGATCCACCATTCTGCCGTAAGACTGCTTGCCGTCCTCAACGCCGTTGAGCTTCAGAGATTTTTCCATTGCCTTGTCAGATATCTCCCCCACTGCCTCGCTGTCGAAAACAGTGTCCTTAGCCTCGTCAACGCTCCGCCAGTAGTCCCAGTTTGCTTCCATATCAGCCCACACCTCGTCGCAGATAGAGCTGTCAAATTCTATCTTCTTATCGTCAGAAGCGTAGTCAAAAATCTTGTTTCTAACCTCGCCAAGCGCCGCCAGATAGCCCGAATAGCGGTAATCCACATTGTCCGATCTGTCGCACGCCATAAAGGCGATAAAGTTCGCCTCGTCCTCCTGAATGTAGCCTTTCGTATGAGCAAGCTCATGGCAAATGGTGTCAGGAAGCTTCGCCTTATACATATCCTGATTGTAGTTAGCCTCCATAGAGAACGGGAAATAGATACCCATAAGGTCCATTTGGCTCATAAAGAACGAGCATTTTATAGCTTTTGGAGTGACATAGAACCCACCAAGGTTCTTAAACTCACTGCCCAGCCCACGCATGGCCTCCTGAGCCGTCTTGTCAAGGTCAGCGGTCAGCACGAATTTTCCCTCGCTGTCACGCTCCACCTCTTTGCTAAGCGCATTTATCTCCGTAACAAGCTTGTTGCCAAGAGCTTCAAGCTCCGTCCTGGTGTGCTGTTCCGTTGGTATGCCGTTAAGCTCTGCAAAGCTTGAACAATGATAAAGCACGAAGCAGTTAAAGGTCTGCACCGTTACCACAAAAGTGACTATCCACATATAAACAAGCCCGAAAATTTTCGCAGTTTTCTTTCTCTTGCCTTTTCTGACTATCACAAGCACAAGCATAGCCACCAGCGAAAGCGGAATACCAAAAACCGCTACCGCAATAAGCAGTTCCCCGAAGGAAAACGGCAACAGCGAAGTGAGCCTGCCATATGTATTTTCCCAAATTGGAAAAACGTGAGCCGTATACCAGTCGCAAAACGCCGTACTTTTCCAGGCGATCACGTTCAGCACCACGCTGACTGCCACAAGGCAAACGCAGGCAATGACCTGCCAAGAGAGATGTTTTTTCTTGCCGTTCTCAGGCATTTTCACACTTTCCGCACTCTTTTTCACCGCTGTATCTGTCACTGCCGCTCACCTCGGTTCATGTATTTTACTCTGCTATCTCAACGCGCCTGTTTACCCGACTTATTATCTGCTTACCTACAAATTATCTTATCGCACAAATCGTGTAGGGGCGAACAGCGTTCGCTCGTCTTGGTCGCCTACATGGTTTGTATAAATTCAAACCTCGTCGCTCCCAAAAACGGGACGTCGAGGGCGCCGTCCCCTACATTTGCCACGCCGCAATATCGCTCCGCTCGGTATTTACTCTATCAAAGTGACTTGTTCGGTCGGCTATGCCAATTCCTCACTCCTCACTTAAACGGCTTAGAACAATCCGTAGATATTGCCCTCATTATCGCAATCAATATTATAAGCCGCAGGCTTCTTAGGCAGACCAGGCATTGTCATAATATCGCCCGTATAAGCTACCACAAATCCTGCACCGGCTGAAAGCCTTACATCTCTTACTGTTATCTCATAATTCTCAGGCTTTCCAAGCTTTGTCGGATCGTCAGACAGTGAATACTGCGTCTTAGCCACGCAAACAGGGATATCCCCGAATCCAAGGTCAGTAATCTCCTTTATAGCCTTTTCAGCCTGCTTTGTATAGATCACGCCGTTTGCACGGTATATCTCCTTTGCAAGTATATCAAGCTTTTCCTTGATAGGGAGCTTCTCGTCATAAAGTGGCTTGAACTCAGACGGCTTTGTTTCGATAGTCTTGCAAACCTTCTCCGCAAGGTCGATACCGCCCTCAGAGCCTTTTGCAAAAATCTCAGCCAGTGAGAACTCAACGCCCATTTCACCGCAAACTCTCTCGATAACAGCCAGCTCAGCCTCAGTATCAGTATGGAATCTATTTATAGCCACCACTACAGGCACACCGAACTTGTGCATATTCTCAATATGAGTTTTCAGGTTTACGATACCCTTTTCGAGAGCCTCAACATTTTCGTTAGTAAGCTCAGTTTTCGGAACACCGCCATTGTATTTCAATGCCCTTACAGTAGCCACCAGAACTACGCAACTTGGTTTAAGACCAGCGTATCTGCACTTGATATCAAAGAATTTCTCAGCGCCAAGGTCAGAGCCGAAGCCAGCCTCAGTGATAGTGTAGTCAGCAAGCTTCAAAGCAAGCTTTGTGGCTCTTACTGAGTTACAGCCGTGAGCGATATTAGCGAATGGACCGCCATGGATAAGCGCAGGATTATTTTCAAGCGTCTGAACAAGGTTAGGCTTCAAAGCGTCTTTCAGCAAAGCAGTCATAGCACCGCAACCGCCTATATCCTTAGCATAAACAGGCTTTCCGTCAGTTGTGTAAGCAACGAGTATCTTCTCAATTCTAGCCTTAAGGTCAGCCAGATCGGAAGCGAGGCAAAGAATAGCCATTATCTCAGAAGCGACAGTTATCTGGAAAGAATCCTCTCTAGGAATACCATTCACCTTTGAGCCAAGACCGATAACGATATCTCTCAGCGCTCTGTCATTCATGTCAAGGCAACGCTTGAAAAGTATCCTTCTCTGGTCAATGTGAAGCTCATTTCCCTGCTGCATATGGTTGTCGATAAGGGCGCAGAGCAGGTTGTTAGCCGCAGTTATAGCGTGCATATCTCCTGTGAAGTGCAAATTGATGTCTTCCATAGGAACGACCTGAGCGTATCCACCGCCAGCCGCACCGCCCTTGATACCAAAAACAGGGCCAAGTGAAGGCTCTCTCAGAGCGAGTATAGCTTTCTTGCCTATCTTGTTCATAGACTCAGCCAATCCAACGGAAATAGTGGTCTTGCCCTCTCCTGCAGGCGTAGGGTTTATAGCGGTAACAAGAATAAGCTTACCATCTGGATCATTTTTAGTTTTAGCATAAAGCGACTCAGAAAGCTTAGCCTTGTAGTGACCATAAGGCTCATATTCATCTTCTGAGATGCCGAGCTTAGCAGCGACCTCCCCAATTTTGAGCATTTTCGCCTGCTTTGCGATTTCGATATCTGACAGCATTTAGATCAAGTCCTTTCGGAAAAATTTTTAGTATATCGGTAAAGACCCATATAAAATATCATACACTATATATTATATCACATATCCGTGATGATTTCAATATTTCATATGTAAACAAACTATATAAACCGACACATTTCCGAACATCGCCCCACAAAAAAGAGCCGCCCCGCATTCCGCAGGACGGCTCAAAATAACTATAAGAATTATTTCTGAATATCGTTATCGTTAAATGGATCTCCACATTCCGGGCAGAACTTAGGAGGATTTTTAGGATCTTCAGGCTCCCAACCGCACTTGTCACACTTGTAAAGCGGCTCTGATGCAGGCTTTGGCTTTCCGCACTCAGCGCAGAACTTGCCCTTGTTCACTGCTCCGCATGAGCAAGTCCAGCCTACTGGCTGCTCAGGCTTTGGTGAACCGCAGTTTGCACAGAACTTTCCTGTGTTCTCTGTGCCGCATGAACACTTCCAGCTGTCTGCTGCCAGCTTTGGCTCAGGCTTAGGCTGTCCGCAGTTTGCGCAGAACTTTCCTGTGTTTGTCGTTCCGCAAGCGCAGGTCCAGCCGTCTGCAGGTGCAGCCGCTGGTGCTGCCTGCTGTGGTGCTGCCTGCTGTGGAGCTGCCTGTGCAGCCTGCTGATTCATCATGTTCTGCTGCATCTGCTGCTGATACATAGTCGCGTCCATTGGCTGACCCATCATGCCGCCTGCCATGCCCATGCCCATAAAGCCTGCCATAACACCGTTTGCGTTGCTTGCCGCTGCCTCTCTTGCCTTGTTGATAGACATTCTGTCCATAGCATAGAGCATTGAAGGGTCGCTTCCAACAGTTTTTGCCTCCTGGAATTTTGCGATCCTCTGCTTTGACTCTTCGTCCACGTTCAGCTCAATAGCAAGGCTTGTTATCTTAACACCCTTTGCAGCCCACTTTTCTTCAAGCTCTGCATTCATTGCTTCAGCAAGCTCATCAGGATAAAGACCAAGCTGATCGTATGGTATTTTCTGAGCGGATATCCTTGTAAGAGCCTTCTGGAACTTAGGTGTCATATCAGCCTTAAGCTGGCCGAGAACTGCCACGCCGTCAGGGCTGTCAACAGTAAGTACCTTATTTACGTTCTGAACAACGTTCTCATAGAAGTTCATAGGGTTTACGATCTGAAGCTCATACTGACCATGACCCTGTGCGTTAAGAGTGAGGTTCATTTCGCCGTCTCTGAATGGTATCTTGCCGAAGCCTATCTTGTTTCCAGGCAGAGGTCTGAGGTTTATGTAGATAAGACGCATGGTGTTCATAGCCTGACCACCTGCTGTAAATCTTCTGCCTATCTCCTTGATAGAAGCGCCAAGGTCACCCCAGCCGCCGCCAAGAAGTGACGGAGATACAGTTGAATCATACTTATACTGACCTGCTGTTTCCTGTGTACCGATAACAAAATCGTGTACTCTGCCGTTCTCGATAAGCAAAGCCGCCTGATTTACCGCAACGTCAAAGCGTGAACCGTTTGAGATAACGCCCTCTGTGCCGTTGTTCACAGTCTTTCCTCTCTTAACAAGAGTAGCCGGCTGGCAGAGTATCTTAGTTGACATATCCTCACATCTGAAGTACTCTACTACCTGATCGGCAAATGTTGAGCCGACTGCTGATGTAAACATCTTAATAAGTCCCATAGTTAAATTCCTTTCGTTGTCTGTATTATTTCACCCCAAGGGGTTTTAAACTTGTCTATCTCAGCATGGATATCCTGCTGACTTTCCATGTGCGCTCTACAGAGCTGTGTATCTCAGAACCGCAGTAAGGACAAACTGAGCCTGCGGTGTCCACAGGTGCTCCGCAGAACTGACATATAAGGCTGGCGTTTTCGCCCTCTATCCCCATTGAAAGATAGTATGAATAATCCGCCTCATAAATGTGCTGTGCCTTTATCCCGTTGAGCTTGTATTCAAGAGATACCTGAAACTTTGCCGTTGCAGCGTCATGATCTCTATGATAAGACGCCACCTGCGACTTGTGGATATGTATATCGTCATAATGCTTTGGCGTAACCGTTGACAAGTTGTCTTTTGCCATCGTGGCTGCTCTCTGCTTGAACGCTTCGGTACAGTATTCAAGCTGATTCTCGCTTGCTTCTCCGTTTATAACAAGAAAATATTTCATCACAGTGTTTTCCACTATGCTCTTTGCTATATTTTCATCATAGTCAGGAAAATCTCTCTTTATGTTGTTCACCACATTAGGGTCAACATAAGTAAACTGCATGGCGTTGTTCTGTCTTTCCTCAGTTGCGTCATTTATGGTCCTTAGCAGGTCGTTGGCACGGCTCAGTTGTCTGCCAATGGCGTTCGATACCGCTTTTTTCACAGAATATATCACTGCTATACCACCGCCTATAGCGACCGCTATAACTATTATTTTTATTATAAGTGCCGTTGATATTTCAGGCATTTAGCTGATACCCCCTACTAGAATATTCCCATTATCTGAAGTATAGCTCCGATAATATATCCGCCCACGCCACCAAGAAGCGAGTAAGCCACAAGCTTTCCCTTGCTTATAGGCAGGTTTCCGATAAATTTACCTGTCTGACCATTCATTGCAAAGAAATAAGGCTTATCCTGATAGGTTGTATACAAAAGCCATGTTGGAAGCATAGCATATTTAACGTCCTTTATCTCGGTGTGCTTTTCATATGACTGAACGTTTACGCTGTTGTAGTTACAAGTATTTCTAAGTTCGTCACGAGTTGTGTTCTCGATACGTTCTTTAGCCCTAGGCAGGCACTTATCCTTATCCTCGTCATATCTTTCTGCAAGATATCCCGAAAGATAACCCGGGTTGAACGCTGTCATTTCCGAGTAATCAAAAGGCTCGATAGAGTCCATAGCGTCATCGTCAGTCTTTGAAGAAGCATCCACAGGAACAGCTTTGAAATTGAGATTTCCGTTTCTGTAAACTGAATAATACTTTTTCTCTGTGTATCTGTAATTTCCCGAAGTCCATGTTCTTGTGTTTATACCCTCTGCAGTAATAGAGCCTTCGCAGTTTCCTGAATAGAGCCAAAACGGGATATAAACACCCTGCATCTTGTCCACTACCCTATCGCAGTTGAAATCTTTCGGTGTAAGAGGCTTCTTGCTGAATTTTTGGAAAGTGTCCATTACCTGATTTTTCGGCACTTTAAAAGGTATAACATAGTCAGGGGAGAAATTGTCTATTATCTGCTCTCCCATTATTACCGCATTTCCGCAGTAAACGCAAACTGTTGCTGCAGTTGAGCGGTCGGTGATTATCTCCGCTCCGCAGTGTGAGCAGGTATACTTTACAAGGTCATTTCCTACAGTTCCGTCATTTGACATACTGTATTCGTCCTTATCGACCTCTTCATGCTTTTCAACGTTATCCTTGTTGAGTTCCTCCGCCTTTTTAGCGTCACCGCCTGCTTCTTCAAGGTCTTTTAAAGTAAACTGTCCGTCGCAGTATTCACATGCCCAGCAGTTTTTGTCAGCACTCCAGAAAAGCTCCGCTCCGCAGTTAGGGCATTTATAAGAAATATTAACAGCCATTTTCCGTACCCCCTATCAATCGTCTTTTATCTTAGTCTTATCAGTGGTTGTACGCAGATAGGTGTCGTTACGCCCATTGAGTTTAAGATTACTCTTTATGTATTTATCTGCCTTGGTAGCTTTCTGTTTTGTGCGGCTCATTGAAACAAGCACAAAGCCTGTTATAAGTCCTCCCGGTATAGCAAAGCACATATTTGTTCCCACGCTCACACTGCTGTCGGCATATGCCATGACAGGGGTGAAAAACAAATTGCAGGAAATAAGTGCAAAGCCTAATGTGCGGTATAGCTTTTTCAACATTTTTTCTCCTCCCAACTCCATATTTTACAGCCTTATGCCATAAAAGTAAAATATGTTCACATATATTTATGATAACAGAAAACGCTTTTTATGTCAAGAAATATGTCATAATACGTTAAAGAAACGTTCTTTTTTGTTCATTTAAACATATTTTTATACCCCTCATTGGTGTTTTTAACGATTGACAGCCGTTCTGTCAGGAATCAGCGTTATTCAGCGGTTTTCTGCTCGTCAAGGTCAAGAGATATCAGAGGGTTTGCGTCATTGGCCACCTTAGGCAGAACGCCGTCCCACTTATCGATGGTCTGATACTTTATAAGCTCGTTTGAAAGAGATTCAGAGATAGTTTTGTTGGCTTCTGCCTGAGCTTCAGCCTTGGTCTTTATGGAAGTTGCCTCAGCGTCTGCGGCAATAACCTTTTTCTTAGCCTCCGCCTCAGCTACAACTATAGCCTGCTCCTGCTCGGTCTTTGTTTTCAAAAGATTCTGCTCTGCTACCTGCTTTGCCTCTATGGCTTCATTAAATTCAGATGAGAAATCAAAATTCACAATGTTGAATTTCTCTATCTCGATACCGTATTCATCCACCTTTGAAACGAGCTGTGCCTTTATTTCCTCGCCCACCTGCGCTCTGTCAGTGATAAGCTGTTCAGCCGTATATTTTGCACATACCGACTTCATACATTCCTGCACTGTTGGCATAAGGATAACGTTCTCGTAATCTGAGCCGATATTCTTGAAAATGCTTGCAGAAGAAGCCGACTTTATTCGGAAGTTCACCGCTATGGTAGAGTTCACAGTCTGCAAGTCCTTTGAAACTGCGTCAGCGTCAGCCTGATAAACTTGTATCTTGTTTGACACTGTTGTTACACGCTGTGCAAAAGGCACTTTCAGATGCAGTCCCTCGTTGAGTGCAGTGTCTGATACCTTGCCGAAGGTCGTCACAACGCCCGTACAGCCTGCCGGAACTATGGATACGGAGGATACGACCACTATTATAGCCGCAACTGCCGCCGCACAAATGCCAACGATCTTTCCTGTTTTTCTTGTTGAAATGTCAATGACCTTTTCTTTGCTCATGATTTTTTCCTTTCGTATAAAACAAAGTCTTTCGACTTGCCGTCTAACCAAAGGCTTTCTGTCCTTTGGTTTAATATGATTATATCATAAGCCTTACAAATTAGCAAAGTCCGACAAAGTTCGGGGAAGTCAGCGGAAGTCAGCAGTGAACAGATTTTTTGATTTAGCTCGCTGTATCTCTTGCAATCTCACCTATTCTCGTTCGTTCAAATCCGCTCGTTATTTATGGGCAAAAAAAATTCGGCACAGGTCTATAGCCATATTTCAATATATGTAAAAGCTAATATGTTTATATCATTGCCTGCAAAAAAAGGCATAAAAAATCGGACTCATTTTACTGCGTCCGATTTTTTTATCAATGTATTGATGAAAGAGCGGGCGACCCAAGGCCACCCCTACAGATAGGTTTGTTAGCTCTTTTTCTTTGCACTGGATTTTACCGCTGTGAAACTCCACACAAGTCCAGCCGCGATCCAGAAGTATGGTGATGATGTAACAGAACTTATGTTGAAAAACGCCTGTACCAGATAGCAAAGAACTGCCGCTGATACTGCACAGCCTGTCCAGCCGTTTTTGTCTTTCATAAAGCCTGCTACGAGCTTGCACATTTTTACTATAGTCATAATAAGGAATACTATTGTAAGTGCGAAAATGATGAGTCCTCTTGACTGCAAAAGGTCGATATACTCATTATAAGAGCGGTCTATTATAGCACCTGACTCGAATATCGTTCCCCAGTTGTCTGGACCGGTTCCCCAGATAAGGTTTTGCTCGGCAGTATACATTCCGTCGTCCCACAGATAAGGATATATCCACTGTTCGGTATCATCGCCTCTGCCGGTGCCTGTGATAGAAAGTCTGTCGAAGCTGTCATGGAAGATTATTTTCTCGTCCATAAGTCTGAACTCGTTTGAGGCGAAAAGTCCCGCAAAGATCCCTCCTGCGACTATAAAAGTCACAAGGCAGGCTATAAAAGGCTTCTTATCCTTTGCAAAGCCCGACTTTACAGCGGCAATAATAAGAGATATAACATAAACCGCACCAAGTCCCAAGATAGCAGGGACAACACAGGCGAGGATATCAGCCGCTGTCATAAGGGCAAGGGAGATAGCATAGAATATCTTTCTTGCCTTTTTATCATCATAGAGCATACCATTAAGCGCAAAGGCAGATATCACTGTAAGCACTGCCGCCAATGCAAAAGGCGTACACAAAAAGCCTGTTGCGATATATTCCTTTGTATAGGTCATACCGCCTGATGAGAAGCCCGAGAATATCTCTTTGAAATAGTTTGGAACTATTTTTGCGGTAGCAGGTATAGCCTGCAAAATTCCCACGATAGCTTCAAATGCGCCTATTCCTACGATAAAGTCTGAAAGCTTTATCCTGCAGTCGTCAGCCGTAACTGTCATTCCTGCGGCAAAAAGTCCCCAATAGCCAAGTATGGTGAGCATACCCTCTGAGCGGTCGAGATAGCCGTAGAAAGATGTGAAGATATCCGCTGAAAGCAAGCAAGATACCACCGACAGAAGCACCACCGCAAGTGGTACGATAAGGCTCTTGTTGTCTTTAAGCTCCACCTGCTTTTTCATGTTGGCAATAAGGAAAATGATAAATCCCACAAAGCCGACCGCAAGCACAGCGGCAGATATAAAGAATATAAATTTTTCGTTTAGATAAAGAGTACGGTTGACGCTTTCGTCCATACCGTATTTGATATTCTGTGTGAAATAATACGGTATTGTGATAACACACAGAACAAGCACAGCAATAATGCTGTAAACTCCGCACAGCTTTTGTGCAGACTCGGCAGACATATTCAGAATAAAATCCGACTTTTCCGAACTGCCGAAAAGGTGCTTTTTACCTTGATTGGTAGTGACCTCTTTTTTCTCTTTTGCTTTTGACATAAAAAATCCCCCAAAAAGCATAGATATTTTATTATTTTATGATTGAAAATTAAAAATCATCGCCGCAGGCGATACCTTAATTCCTCACTCCTCACTCCTCATTCCTCATTAAAAACAGAGCGGGGAAATAAAAAAGCAGGCAAACCCTAAAGTCTGCCCGCTGTTTACACAATTTACTTTGCGTATTCGATAGCTCTGCTCTCACGGATAAGATTGACCTTGATCTGTCCCGGATAATCCATTTCAGTTTCGATCCTCTTAGCGATCTCACGAGCAACGAGCACCATTTTTTCATCGTTGATCTTCTCAGGCTGTACCATGATACGAACCTCACGGCCTGCCTGTATAGCAAAGGATTTCTCAACGCCCTCATAGGACGTGCAGATCTCCTCAAGCTTCTGGAGCCTCTTGATATAGTTCTCATAGTTCTCGCTTCTTGCTCCCGGTCTAGCGGCGCTTATTGCGTCTGCCGCCTGAACAAGTGCCGCAACAACAGTTCTTGTTTCAACGTCGCCATGGTGAGCCTCGATAGCATGAATAACTTCAGGGCTTTCCTTGTACTTCTTACATACGTCAACACCTATCTGAACGTGCGAGCCTTCTATCTCATAGCTGAGAGCTTTTCCTATATCGTGGAGCAGTCCTGCTCTTCTTGCCAGATTTGCGTCAACGCCAAGCTCTGACGCCATCATTCCTGCAAGGTGAGCGACTTCAATAGAGTGGTTAAGCACGTTCTGTCTATAGCTCGTTCTATAGCGCAGACGTCCAAGAAGCTTAACAAGCTCGTGGTTCACACCGTGAACATTGGTTTCGAGAATAGCTCTCTCGCCCTCCTGCTTGATTTTCAGCTCGACTTCACGCTTAGCCTTTTCTACCATTTCCTCAATGCGTGTAGGGTGTATACGTCCGTCCTGGATAAGCTTTTCAAGTGCAATCCTTGCGACCTCTCTTCTCACCTGATCAAAGCACGAGATGGTGATAGCCTCAGGAGTATCGTCAATAATAAGATCAACGCCTGTGAGAGTTTCGATAGTTCTGATATTTCTTCCCTCACGTCCGATTATCCTGCCCTTCATCTCATCATTAGGCAATGCAACGACTGACACTGCTGATTCAGACACCTGATCGGCAGCACACCTTGAGATAGCAAGCGAGATATACTGTCTGGCCTTAGCCTCACAGTCCTCCTTCACCTGATTTTCAAAGTTTGTGACCCTCACAGCCTTTTCATGCACCAGATCCTCGTCCAGCTTTGAAAGCAGATAATCCTTAGCCTGATCAACAGTGAACTGAGATATCTTTTCAAGCATATCGAGCTGTGACTTCTTGATCCTGTCAGCCTCAGCTACCTTTTCGTCAGCATTTTTCAGCTTGTTCTGGAGAGTTTCTTCCTTTTTCTCCAAATTATCGAGCTTTCTGTCGATAGACTCCTCTTTCTGCTGAACACGTCTTTCCTGTCTGGAAACTTCGATCCTTCTCTCTTTAAGCTCTTTTTCCGTTTCCTGGCGTGACTTGTGGATCTCGTCTTTCGCCTCGATCAATGCCTCTTTTTTCAGAGTTTCAGCGTTTTTCTTTGCGTCGTCAACGATACGCTCCGCTTCCTTTTCCGCAGAGCCTACAGCAGCTTCGGCTGTTTTTTTGCGATAGCTTATACCCTGTTTGAAGCAGATAAATCCGCTCACACCGGCACCAAGAACAAGAGCAACTACACATAGTAGAATAGCAATACCTGGTTCCATGTATAGCTTTCCTCCTTCTTAGAAAGTATGGATATCCATATTTTGTGCGTAAAAAAACGCATGAAAAAAGATATCCACCTGATATTAAATTGTAAAGATACAAAATTGCAAAATTTATTTTATAAAAAACATCAGAATAATACAAAAAACTATACTTCATCTTTCAGTTATATAAAAATTATAATGCATAATATTATTGTATAATAAAACTTCTCTGTTGTCAAGAATTTTTTTAGTTAAATCCACAAAATTATATATTTTCTAACAAACCCCTTGACAAGCGGGTGAAGAGGTGTTAAAATGTTAGTCGAAGCAAAAGATAAAGTCTTTTGCAGTTATACTTGAAAGCTTTGACGGGGAAGCCCCTCGGCGAAAGGTCTTTTCAGAGAGCGCCGCACGTTTTTATACGAGCTGTGAGCGGTGTAGGACTATGCAGAGTGAGGATACCGCCCCTGAGTGCGTTTAATACACGCCGCAGGCTCAGCGTTAAAGGAGCAACTAATGAGTTGTGCAGGAAACTGCGCATGAAGTTGGGTGGAACCACGATATCATCGTCCCATAGGGTATTTGTATCCTATGGGACTTTTTTGTTATGTAAGAGGGTGATGATACTATGAAAGACAGGAAAGCCATGAAAACAAGGCGTATCCTTGCGATCATTTGCTATACCATTGGGTTTTGCGCTTATGGTGCAGCGGGATATGTTTGCTGGTTATCATGGAACGGGACTATATCCGACAAGCAAGGGTTTCTCACCTTTCTGCCCATATGGATAGTATCATACTGGTTCAACACATTTTTCTCTCAGCTTGTTTGCAGGGTGAAAAAAGACGGCTCCAGGCAATGGGCTATCAAAAAAAGGGCAAGGCACGTTTTGAGCGACATTTCAACGGTGCTGAGCGTAGTGCTTCTTTGCTTCTGGATATATGTGTATGTTTCGCAGTATACTGAACTGCTGAACTTCAAATAATATGACTGTAGGGGTGACCTGAGGTCGCCCGCAAAAAACTTGTGATATGTGACGCATTACAAAAAGAAACAACGTGTTTATACACGTTATAATAAAGAATTACAATATTATATAAATCGGAGGAATCAAAAATGATCAAGCTGAAATTAAAAGACGGCTCTGTCCGTGAGATCGAAAAGGCAATGCCTGCAAGCGAGATAATCAAGGATATCGGCATGGGACTTTACAAGGCTGCCTGCTGCGTAAAGCTGGACGGCGAAGTTTTCGACATGAGAACTGTCGTTGACCATGACTGCCATTTTGAGGTCATGACTTTTGACTCAAAGGCTGGTAAGGAAACTTTCTGGCACACAGCTTCTCACCTTATGGCACAGGCTGTAAAAAATCTTTATCCTGAGGCAAAGCTTGCAAGAGGCCCTGCTACAGACACAGGCTTCTACTATGATTTTGAGGTAGAAAAGCCTTTTACGCCTGCTGACCTTGAAAAGATACAGGCTGAAATGAAGAAGCTTGCAAAAGAGGGCTATGCTTTGGAGCGTTTTGAGCTTTCTGCTGACGAGGCTATAAAGCTCATGGAGGAAAGACACGAAGATTACAAGGTAGAGCTTATCCACAAGCATGACGATAAGGGCGAAAAGCTTTCATTCTACAAGCAGGGTGATTTCGTTGACCTTTGCGCAGGTCCGCACATAATGAGCGTTGCACCTATCAAGGCTGTTAAGCTTCTTTCATGCACAGGTGCATACTGGGGCAAGGCAGAGGACGGCAAGCAGCTTTCAAGAATTTACGGAACTGCATTCCCTAAGGCTTCAATGCTCGATGAGTTCCTTAAACAGCAGGAGGAAGCTAAGCTTCGTGACCACAACAAGATAGGCAGAGAGCTTGAATATTTCACAACTGTTGATTGTATCGGTCAGGGACTTCCTGTTATGCTTCCAAAGGGCGCAAGAGTTATCCAGCTTCTCCAGCGTTGGGTAGAAGATGTGGAGCAGGCAAAGGGCTGTCTGCTTACAAAGACTCCGCTTTTCGCAAAGAGAGATCTTTATAAGATATCAGGTCACTGGGATCACTATCTTGACGGAATGTTCATTCTTGGCGACCCATATGACGAGGAAAAAGAGTGCTTCGCACTTCGTCCGATGACTTGCCCATTCCAGTATCAGGTATTCCTTAACAGACAGCGTTCATACAGAGAGCTGCCAATGAGATTGACAGAGACTTCTACGCTGTTCAGAAACGAGGACAGCGGTGAGATGCACGGTCTTATCAGAGTAAGACAGTTCACTATCTCTGAGGGTCACTACATTCTCAGACCTGACCAGCTTGAAGAAGAGTTCAAGGGCTGTTTGGAGCTTGCTAAGTATTTCCTTGACACTGTTGGCCTGCTTGATGACTGCACATTCAGATTCTCACAGTGGGATCCTGCTAACCCTAAGAACAAGTACGAGGGCACGGCTGAGCAGTGGGAGCACGCACAGGCTGCAATGAAGACTATTCTTGACGACCTTGGCGTTGATTACGATATCGGTATCGACGAGGCTGCGTTCTATGGTCCAAAGCTCGACATTCAGTACAAGAACGTTTACGGCAAGGAAGACACGCTTGTTACTATCCAGATAGATATGCTTTTGGCTGAAAGATTTGGTATGTACTATGTTGACAAGGACGGTCAGAAGAAGCTTCCTTACATCATTCACAGAACTTCACTTGGCTGCTTTGAGAGAACACTTGCTTATATGCTTGAGCATTTCAACGGCGTTCTTCCTCTGTGGCTCGCTCCTGAGCAGGTAAGACTTCTTCCTATCAAGGAGAGCCATGCTGAATACGCTCAGAAGATAGCCGACAGAATGACTGCTATGGGCATGAGAGTTACTGTTGACAACAGAGATGAGAACATTGGTACTAAGATCAAGGCTGCAAGACTTGAGAGGATTCCTTATATGCTCATCATTGGCGACAACGAGGTAAGCAGCAACACTGTTACTGTTCGTTCAAGAAAAGAGGGCGAACTTCCTGCAATGCCTGTGGACGAGCTTATCGCTAAGCTTGATGAGGAGATAAAGACTAAGGCTAAGTAATCGGCTTTGTTATACAAACGTTTTATGCGATACCGCACAGGGGAGTTTCTCTTGTGCGGCGTTGCCGTTTATAAAATATGGGGCGGACAGGATAAGATCCGCTTCGGGAAAGAGGTAATAGATGAAATCAGATATGATCTGGACGCTTGTGGCATTTGCATTCTATTTGGCAGGAATGCTTCTCATAGGTGCTGCATATATGAAGAAAACAAAAAGCTCCGAGGACTTTTTCCTTGGTGGCAGAGGACTTAACGGCTGGGTAGCGGCACTTTCTGCTCAGGCTTCTGATATGTCAGGCTGGATGCTCATGGGTCTGCCTGGCGCTGTTTACGCATTCGGAACGGGGCAGATATGGATAGCTGTAGGTCTGCTTATCGGCACTATACTTAACTGGGCGATAGTTTCGGGCAGACTGAGAAGATACACTATAAGAGCGAACAACTCAATGACACTTCCTAAGTATCTTGAAAACAGATTTGAGGACAAGCACAAGATAATGCTTTTGGTATCGTCGGTGGCAATCGTCATATTCTTCCTTGTTTACACTGCGTCTGCTCTTTCGGCAGGCGGAAAGCTTTTCAACTCTATATTCGGTATCGACTACAAGATATGTCTTACTATCGGTGCGGTAGTAATTTTGGGATACACTTTCATGGGCGGATTTATGGCAGTATGTGTAACGGACTTTGTTCAGGGACTGCTCATGCTGGCAGGAGTTGTGACTATACCTATCATTGCGTTTTTCCTTGTTGGAGCAGGAAACGTTATGGACAACATCACCGCAAGCGGTGTTGAGGCACATCATTATCTTAACATATTCAATGATGAAAAGGGTCAGACCCTTTCAGCCATCGACATAATCTCTCAGCTCGGTTGGGCGCTTGGTTATTTCGGTATGCCGCACATTCTGGTAAGATTTATGGCGATAAGCTCTGAAAAAGAGGTAAAAAAGTCAAGAGTTATAGGCTGTGTATGGTGTGCTATATCACTTTGCTTCGCTTGCTTTATAGCTATCGTGGGCAGGGCTTATCTTGTGCCTGCACTTGCAAACAACAAGTCTGAGAATGTTTTCATCGAGATGATACAGAAGGTATTCAACTCCGATATCGGTCTGCCATTCGTCGGCGGAATTTTCCTTTGCGGAATACTGGCTGCCATAATGTCAACGGCTGATTCGCAGCTGCTTGTAACTGCCTCATCGGTATCAGAGGATATTTACCACTCATGTATTGCACCTAAGGCGGAGAGCAAGAAGGTACTGCTTGTGAGCAGGATAACAGTTCTTGCTGTAGCGGTAGTGGCATACATAATAGCACTTGACCCTAACAGCAGTATAATGGGTCTTGTTTCAAACGCATGGGCAGGTCTTGGAGCTTCGTTTGGTCCGATAATACTTATGTCCCTTTATTGGAGGAGAACAAACCTTGCAGGTGCGGCAGCAGGCGTTGCCAGCGGTGCGCTGTCGGTAATAATATGGGATTACATACCTCTTGCAGGTGGACAGACTTTAGGTGATAAGACGGGGCTTTACTCATTGGTAGTAGGTTTTGCGGTAAGTCTTATACTTATCATTATTGTGAGCCTTTGCACAAAGAAGCCGTCCGAGGAAATGCTGAAGGCATTTGATGATGTTAAGAACGGTGTGAACTGCGGTTGTGATGAAAAAGCATAACAAAGTAAAAGGTCCATGGGTACGCCCACGGACCTTTTGTATTTTATCTTTTAGCTATCATACTTTTCCTTATTTTCGCATCTGAATTCCGTAAACACCGCTTTATTGCCTTTATCCTCATATTTCTGAGCGTAAAGACCAATAACAACTCCCGTGAAATTACCTGCAAGCTCAGTAGACAAAAACTTCGTTTGAGCTCCGCCCAAGTCTATATCTCCCGAAAGCGTTTTCGCCGAGAAATTGTATGTAAAGTTGGAAGCATTACAGCAAAGCACAGCCGAGCTTTCTCCCTGTGGCAATGCTATGACATGATCCTCATGGCGAATATCGCCTATGCAAAGTCTTCGGAATAGCTCGACGCCTTTATCTGTGCGTCTTAACGCTATCTCATAATGCTGATCTGGGGTCATGTAGAACACCAATCCTGCTTCGCCCTCTGTTATCTCGACTTTGCACTCCACGTATAAATTCATTTCTTTCTGTCTTATGCAGATAAAAGCAGGCGAGCCGTCTGCCTCAAAGATCGTATGCTCGTTTGGCGTAAGCTCAAAGCGTTTTTTATCGAGCTTATAAAGGTTCATATCGGGGTTTTGCATAAAGCACCACTCACGTCCGACTTTGGTATTCTCGAAAGTGTATTCTTTCCAAAACTCCTGCCTGATATCCCCGAGTCTGTCGGTTTCAACTTCCTTGCGAGTTGTGCCATTATCTCCCATTGTGAACCAGCCGTTCTCGTCGAAAGTCACTGGTACGAGATAGACTTCTCTGCCTGTAATGTGGTGCATCACCCACATATTTATCATTCTGAACGCAAGGTGGACGCACCAGAAGTTGCCGTTTTCGTCCTCCACAAGGTCACCATGACCGCACCCTTGTATCTCGTATCCACCAAGATTTCTGTTTGTTAGAACTGGGTTGTGAGGATAATTCTCAAAAGGACCATAAGGGGTCTTACCTTTGGCATAGACTATCATATGACCGTATTCCGTGCCGCCCTCAGCCGCCATAAGGTAGTATTCGCCCTTTATTTTGTAGAGGTGTGGGCTTTCAAGGAAACGTCCGCCTGCACCTGTCCATATGGTCTTGCTTGGCGTGAGCTTTTTGCCTGTTTCGATATCTATTTCGCACTGTGTAACGCCATGGTTGCCCTCATCGTCTTCACCATTGGACATAAAGTAGGCTTTGCCATTCTCAAAATACAGTGACGGGTCGATACCGCCCTGCTGAACATAAACAGGCTCAGACCATTCACCGTGGATATCGTCAGTATAGACATAGAAGTTTCCGCCATTTGTGACGTTAGTCGTTACCATGTAAAATCTGCCGTTATTGTATCTGATAGTTGGGGCATAGATGCCGCCCCAAGAGCCTGCGCCCTCCAATGGGAGCTGACTTTTTCTTGTGAGAACATGACCTATCTGCTTCCAGTTCACAAGGTCGTCGCTTTCATATAGAGGAACGCCCGGAAAAAACTGAAAAGAGCTGCAAACAAGATAATATTTGCCCTCAGCCTTACAGATGCTAGGGTCGGGATAAAAGCCTGATATGACCGGATTTATGTACTTCATATTGTGACCTCCGTTTATATTATACAGACATTATAATCTATTTCAGATGGCTTTTCAATATCTTCTCGTGCAGGATCGGTGAATTTTTGTGCAAATGAAAAACAAATTTCACTTTACGATCTTTGCGTTTGGGTAAAGCGATCAATTGATACGGATATCTAAGTGGGATAGTAGCTTTGACGGGAGAACGATGTTCGCCCCTACAGTTTTTTGCTGGGATATATGTAAATTTAAACGTTTTTGACAGCGTGTTAAGTATAAAAGTTACAAATTGTAATTTTTGCTCCGACATTTGTTCGTATGGCATATAACAGTCTATATTTCGGGGATATATCTGAATATAGAACTTGTGTTCCCTGTGAAAACAAACAAATATTTTAGTCATTTCGGCAAAAAGCGATAAAATCTGTTGCCAAATTGTAACCTTTATGATATTATGAAGTTGATATACGAAAACGTATAAGATAATTCTGTCAGTTAGGGGGCGTTTGGAATGGAAAAGGGGCTGAAAAAAGTTTTTTCGGCTATGGGCGCAGTATTTTGTGCTGTTATGATAATCATGCTTTGTCAGGTGACAAATGCGGTGAGCTACAGCGAACAGACCGTCACTGTGGACTATGATTATCAGGTCATAGACTCTTTTGAGGGCGTTGACGCTAAATACGTTCTCGGCTATTCCGACACCGGTTATTACTGCTGTGCAGGATATGTTTCACGTTTTTATGAAGAAAAGTTCGGCGTTACAGTATACAACATAAACATGGTGGACGACAAGCCTAGCGTGTACTGCTACGGCAAAAGGGCGGAGCTTCGTGAAGTGAAAACTCCGCAGGCCGGGGACATAATGCAGGACAAGGATTACTCTCATGTTGCCATTGTAAAGGACTGTCAGGGAACTACAGCCACGCTTATCGAGCAGAACTACAAATGGACTTGGAACGACACTGTTTACACTGTGAAAAACAGAAAGGTACTTACTAACAATCACTATTTCTACAGACTTTACATAAACGGCGTTGCGCAAAGCCTTGACATCGACACGACAAGACCTGTTATCGCAAACGCAGGCTGTGAGAACATCACTGGAAAAGGCTACACTGTTAAAGCGGATATTTCTGACAACAGGGCTGTGACTTCGGTAAAGGTATCCACTTATTTTGAGGGCAACAAGGCAAAGACTATAAGCCGTGTTTACACATCGGCGGTGAACTCGCTTTCACACTCAGTAAAGGTAACTGACCTTGGTGGCAAGGACGGATATTATATCACAACCATAACGGCTACTGACGAGGCCGGGAACAGCTCTGAGCAGGTCATAAAGACTTATGTTGACACAACTGCGCCGACCATATCGGGGGCAAAAGTGGAGAACATCACAGCAAAGGGCTTTGATGTTTCTTGCAATGTGAGCGACAAGAGCGGAGTTTCAAAGGTGGTCTTCCCTGCTTACCCTACAAAAAATGGTGAAAGCGCAAAGAAATACGCAGGCGGAAAGCTTTCGGGTGGCAAGGCTTCGGCTTATGTTTCTGCTGAGGACTATTCAGTAAAAAGCGGTGAATTTACCGTTAAGATAACGGCTTATGACAAATACGGAAACAGCTCAACAAAAACTATAAAGGCTAGCATAAAGCCTGCGGCTTCGGTAACATTGGATAAGGCTTCACTGACTCTTGACAAGGGCAAAAGCAGTGTTATTTCTGCAAAAATGGGTGGCGGAAGCGGTCTGACGGACTTTGTTTCCTGGAAGTCTTCTAACAGCAAAATTGCTTCTGTGTCAAACGGAAAGGTCACTGCAAAAGGGGTTGGCAGAGCAACTATCACGGCATACACAACAGGAGGAAAAAATGTTAAATGTACCGTCACTGTAAAGGGTAAAATCAGTGACAGCAGTATTTCGGCTATAAAGACGCAAAGCTACACAGGGAAGGCGGTTTCTCCTGCGCCTGCAGTGACATATGGTGGCAAAAAGCTTGTAAAGAACACTGACTACACTGTGAGCTACTCAAAGAACACAGCCATAGGTCAGGCATGCGTAAAAATAACAGGCAAAGGCTTATACAAAGGCACAAAAACTGTGAACTTCAACATTCGTCCTGCCACAGTGACGAATCTAAAAGTTTCTTCCACCGGTGAAAAGAGCGTTAAGCTTTCTTGGAAAAAGGTTACGGGTGCTGACAGCTACGCTATATACAGATATGACAACACAAGCAAGAAATGGCAGAGGATAAAAACTGTAAAGGCTGTGAGCTTCACTGACAGCGGACTTGCTCGTGCAAAGGGGTACAGCTACAAGGTAAAGGCTGTGAAAAAATCTGGCGGAAAAGAATACATTTCGGCTAGCTACTCAAAGTCTGTAGAGGCTGTCACAAAGCCTGCAAAGGCTTCATGCACGGCTAAATCAGCAGGCAGCGGCAGCATTGAGGTATCATGGAAAGCTGTTGGGGGTGCAAGTGGATATGAGATATACTCTTCTTCAAATGGCAGTGATTATGTGAAGTCGGCAAAGGTGGGTGGCTCTAAAAAGAGTGCTATCGTATCAGGATTTGAGCCTTACTCACTTAGAATGGTAAAGGTAAGGGCTTACAAAACTGTAAACGGAAAGACTTCTTACGGGGCTTTTTCGCAGGCGGTTATGGTTATTGTCAGGTAGGCTGGATACAGAAACATATGATATAAAATAAGCAAGTGATAGGAGATATGCGGGCGACCAAAGGTCGCCCCTACGATAGTTCAAGCATTGTAGGGGAGCGGCGCAATTTCTGCTTTGCAGAAATACGACGTCCCGATTTCGGAACGTTACCATTTGTAAGATTGCAAAAAACTTGTGTAATTTCGCCATATATCATCAGTCGCCACTACGATACATGACTGGTACGCTACACAATTGAGGTAAACCAAACAAGCGAATGATGTTCGCCCCTACATTTTTATTGCTACACAAAAAAGGACAGCACTTTGGAAAAATGCTGTCCTTTTTCTATATTCATATGGGTCTATCTTTCCATTTTCCAGAACTCTACAGAGTATGGCTTAAGCTCGCTGCCGCCACCAAAATCATGGATAGTGCCTGTTAGAAGCTCCTCTGCCTGACCGCAGCCTGCGTCAAAGTGAGCTGTGAAAGGCTGATCGTCAGCGTTTATTGCAACAAGGACACGCTCACCCTCGAACTCACGCTCGATTATACACTGCTTATTGGTAAGAACAGGTATTTTGATAGAGCCATAGCAGAGAGCCTTGCTGTTTTTGTGTGCCTCTGCCATTTTTGAGATAAGCTCTGTAAGGTCGTTCCACTCAGGCTTTTCAAAGCTTACACGGAGAGCAGGATCGCCCTCGCTCTTGTTTGCCTTTGTTCCCCACTCTGAGCCGTAATAAACACATGGGATACCAGGCATACCAAAGAGCATACCGTAGATAAGCGGCAGGTGTTTCTCGTTTGTGAGCTGACTTGCTATTCTTGATACGTCATGGTTATCAACAAAGCACAGCAGGTGCATTCCTCTGTATCTGCACCAGTTCTCAGGTCCGAACTGATTTTTCAGAGAATGGCATATCTCAAACATATTCATGCAGTTGAAGCTTGAATAAAGTCCCTTATAGCACTCGTAGTTCGTGCAGGAATGGAGCATTTCAGGATTTACCCACTGAGCGTAATCACCATGTAGAAGCTCGCCGATAAGAACGAAATCCTGCTTGAGCCAATCGCAATGCTGTCTGAGGCGCTTCAAGAAGTTCTTATCAAGGCAATATGCAACGTCAAGGCGGAGTCCGTCTATATCAAACTCCTTGACCCAATTTGTTATGCATTCCAAGATATGATCCACTACCTGCGGATTGTTAAGGTTTAACTTAACAAGGTCAAAGTGACCCTCCCAGCCCTCATACCAAAGTCCGTCATTATAGTTGCTGTTGCCACCAAAATTGATATGGAACCAATCTTTATATGGTGAGTTCTCACGGTTTTTCAGAACGTCCTGAAAAGCCCAGAAGCCTCTGCCTACATGATTGAAAACGCCGTCCAAAACTACCTTTATACCGTTTTCGTGAAGCTCTTTGCAGACCTTTGCAAAGTCCTCATTTGTGCCAAGGCGGCAATCTATCTTGCGGTAATCTCTGGTATTGTAGCCGTGAGTGTCGGAATCGAACACCGGTGAAAAATAGATAGCGTTGGCACCAAGCTTTTTGATATGAGGTATCCAATCTATTACCTTTAATATCCTGCTTTCCTCTTTGCCGTCATTCTCAAATGGCGCACCGCAGAATCCAAGAGGATAGATCTGATAAAATACACTTTCGTATGCCCACATAATATTATCTTCCTTTCTGATACTAATAGAAAATGTTGTTCGCAGGTAATATAGATCTGCCGAAAAAGGGCTGGCGAACGATGTTCGCCCCTACAGGGGTGGCATGACGTTTATAGTCCTTAAAATTCTCAGCTTATTTATATTTTATGAGATATCTGCGAAACTATAGTTAAACTGTACAAAATACAACAAAAGGCAACACCGCACAAGGATTGTGCGTAAGATGCGCCGTCAGATTTTTCGTCAGATTGTGCTAAAGCGACGCAGGAATACTAACGTATTTCAAGGAGCTTTAGTGCGATATGACGGAAAATCTGCAAGCAGATTGCGTGCAAAGCCGACAGGCGTGCCTTGTGCGGTGTTGCCTTATTATTATATCAAACTTTGGCATATTTCTCAATGCTCATTTTTCATTAATATAATCCACACTTTTGTGCATTTTGTACAACTATTGACAAATCAATCGTGAAATGATATTATATTTATAACAAATGTCAAGGGTTGATTTTTGGTAAAGGCAGGGATAAAAATATGAAGAAGATACTTGTGCTTTTCACAGGCGGAACTATCGGGAGCATTACTACTGACGGCATAATAGATGTTGAGCGTGAGGGAAAATACGCTGTTGTGGAGGCTTACAAGAGTGCATACGGCGATGATGTGGAATTTGAATGTCGACAGGTACTTAATATACTCAGCGAAAACATGGGGTTTTCGGGCTGGGAGAAAATGATACACGAGATAAACGGCATTGACACAGCCATATACTCTGGCGTTATCCTCACCCACGGAAGCGACACGCTGGCTTACACTTCTGCTCTGCTTGGAATGTATTTCAGGCATTTTGATATACCCCTTTTTATTATCGCAAGCAACAAGCCCATTGGCGAGAAAGGGTCTAACGGGCTTTTCAACTTCACCTCGGCGGTGGGTCTTATAAAAGAGGGAAAATACAAGGGCGTTTTCACGCTGTACGAGAGGGTCATGCTTCCTACTAGAGTGATACCTGCAGACACCTGTCGGGACAGGTTCGGGGTATACGGTTATGACGGTTTCAATGATTTTTCGATTTTCAGCGGAGTGAGCGAGAATATGCTGTCACGCCCTAGGGAACGGATTTTCCATAATGATGTCAAATTTGGGAAGCGTGTTCTTTTTATAGAGGGTTATCCTGCAATGGACTTTGGGTGCTTTGTGCCAAACGAGGACACGGCGGCGGTGCTTTACTCACCTTATCACAGTGCGACGGCTTGCACTGACGTTTCAGAAGGGAAAAGCTATGCACTGACGGAATTTATCAAGCGGTGCATAACAAAGAACATCATGGTGTATATTTGCGGTCTGAAAAGAAAAGTGCCTATATACTCCACTGTGGCGGAGATAATAAAGGCAGGCAGCATACCAATATACACCACCTCAGCTGTGGCGGCTTATATGAAGCTTCTGCTTGCTTACAATCAGGAGGAAATGCCTGTGAAAGAGGTCATGGGGAAAGACCTTTTCTTTGAGGAGGTAAAATTCTCATAAACATTGTTTCAGTTATTGACAAAATGCTGAGCTTGTGATAAAATCAAAGTATATTAAAATAGTATATTTAGAAAAAAATACAACGGAGGTAATAAAAATGGCAGACACAAAAATTTCAGACTCAGTTATTTATATTGGTGCAGACGATCATGACATTGACCTTTTTGAGAGCCAATATGTTGTGCCAAACGGCGTTTCGTACAACTCTTATGTTATCATTGACGAGAAGATAGCGGTAATGGACACTGCTGACCCTAGAGTAACGGACGTTTGGTTTGACAATCTTGAAAAGGCTTTGGGCGGCAGAAAGCCTGATTATCTTGTTGTTCAGCACATGGAGCCTGACCATGCAGGAAACATCAAAAAGCTTGCGGAGAAATATCCTGAAATGAAGATAGTGGGAAATGCAAAGACTTTCCCTATGATGAAGCAGTTTTTCACCATTGACGGACTTGACGATAGGTCTGTTGTGGTAAAAGAGGGGGACACGCTTTCTCTTGGAAACCACACACTTCAGTTCGTAATGGCGCCTATGGTACACTGGCCTGAGGTAATGGTGACATACGAGCAGAGCGAAAAGCTGTTGTTCTCTGCTGACGGATTTGGAAAGTTCGGCGCACTTGATGTTGAGGAGGACTGGGCTTGCGAGGCTAGAAGATACTATTTCAACATTGTGGGCAAATACGGTGCACAGGTGCAGGCACTGCTGAAAAAGGCGTCGGCACTGGACATAAAGATGATACTGCCTTTACATGGTCCTATACTCAAAGAAGATCTTGGTTACTATCTTGGACTTTACAACACATGGTCAAGCTATCAGCCTGAGAGCAAGGGCGTATTCGTTGCATATGCTTCAATACACGGAAACACTGCAAAGGCGGCTGAAAAGCTTGGTGAGATGCTGAAAGAAAAGGGTGCTGAGAAGGTAGTTATCAGCGACCTTTCAAGAAGCGACATGGCAGAAAATATTGAGGACGCTTTCAGATATGACAGGATCGTACTTATGGCAAGCAGTTATGACGGCGGTGTGTTCCCTGTTATGGAGGATTTCCTTATGCACCTTAAGTCAAAGAACTATCAGAACAGAAAGATAGGTCTTGTAGAGAACGGCTCATGGGCGCCTACTGCGGCAAGAGTCATGAAGGGATATGTGGAGAACTTCAAGAATGTTACCATTGCTGAGCCTGTTGTGACTATACGCTCTACGCTTAATGAGGCTTCGGAAAAGGCTTTGGGCGAGTTGGCTGAGGTCATGGCTAAGGGTGAATAAATTTCGCTCAGTCAGATAAATCAGACACAAAAAAATGCGGGCGGCAAGAGGCCGCCCCTACAGATATGAAAAAGGCAGGACGTTTTGTCCTGCCTTTTGTGTTATATCACATTGCCGTCTGTGGTGATTATTCTTACTGCCACGGGGATATTTTTGCCGCTGTCGGTTACTGCTTTTCTTACTGCGTGTTCTATTCCGCCACAGCATGGAACTTCCATTCGGGCTACTGTTATGCTGCAGATATTGTTTCTTTTCACTATCTCGCCAAGCTTTTCGGAATAGTCTGTGGCGTCAAGCTTCGGACAGCCTATGACGGTTATTTTGCCTGTCATGAAATCGGAATGGAAACTGCCGCAGGCATAAGCTGTGCAATCCGCAGCGACAAGCAGGTCTGCACCGTCAAAATAAGGTGCGTTCACAGGTACAAGCTTTATTTGCACAGGCCACTGCATAAGCTGTGACGGAGTTTTTGCTGACGGGGTATCTACCGGGGCTGGCTTTTTGGCAAATGTTTTCATCATTGAGCCCGGGCAGCCATGGAAAACAGGCTTGCCAAGGCGTTTTTTGTTTTCTTCCACTGCCTTTTCGTCATAGGCGGCAGCTTCTCGCTCAACAAAGGATATGGCGTTCGTTGGGCAGGCTGGAAGACAATCTCCAAGGCCATCGCAATAATCGTCACGCATAAGCTTTGCTTTGCCGTTCACCATGCCTATTGCGCCTTCGTGGCAGGCTTTAGCACAAGCACCACAGCCGTTGCACTTTTCTTCGTCTATTTGTATTACTCGTCTTATCATATGGTTACCTCCGTATTTTTATTGATATATTTCGTTTCGGCATAAAGCTCTTGACTTTATGCTATGATTATAATATAATCTTATCGCAAAGTCTGTTGTAATTACAACATAAGCATAAAATTATTTCGTAAAAATGAGGAAGATAAAATGGATAATAAATACATTAAGATAATAAAAGGCACTCCCCTTTTCCAGGGCATGAGCGACGAGGAGATAACTCAGTTTCTCAGACCTGACGGCAGTGGCATAAAAAGCTTTCGCAAGGAAAGCTATATTTTTCACGCAGGAGACAAGACCGCTTATTTCGGCATACTTCTGGAGGGCAAGGCGCTTATCGAACGTGACGAGCTTTGGGGTGGCAGGAGCATAATCGCTCCTTTAGAGGCAGGACAGCTTTTCGGAGAGGTCTATGCCTGCACAGGTGAACCGCTGGGGGTGAGCGTATGTGCAAAGGAGCAATGCACAGTGCTGTTTTTATCCCCTGAGTCTATTATAAAGGAAAGTTCAACGCTGACGGCTAGGCTTCTAAAGATAACGGCTATGAAAAATCTCAGGCTCAACGAAAAAATACAAGTGATAACCCCAAGGACTATCAGAGAGCGTGTTATGGCTTATCTTTCTTCGCTTGCAAAGAAAAGCGGATCGCACATTGTCACGACAAATTTCGACCGTCAACAGCTTGCAGATTTTCTCTGCGTTGACCGCAGTGCGCTGTCAACAGAGCTTGGAAAAATGCACCGTGAGGGGCTGATAGATCTCAAGGGTCGGGAGTTTATACTGCCTGAAAACTGCTCTCATGGAACGTGATTTGTTAATTTATATGTAAATAATAAGTCATTTAACCATATTCATTTTTTCTGCTCTTTTTAAAGAAAAAATGCATATTTTATATTGACACAACCTGCTTTGTGTTGTATAATATATATAGTGCCGCCGTGACAGTTCATAATTACTTAAACGTTTATTGTGGAAATGTATTTATTTACAAATAGTCACGGTATTGGGAAATTGATTGAAAGGATTGATTGCTTTGGCAAAGAAGAATGAAAGCATAAGCGACAAGATCGTTCGTTTGTATAAGGAGGGCTACTCCATTCCTGAGATAGCAAAAGAAATGGAGATGCCTAAGGATAATGTTCCGAGAATACTTGAAAAGCACTTCCCTGACTATGCAAGCTTTGAACAGCCTGTAAGAGAGGGTGCTGATGAAAACGGCAACGGAAAAAAGAGCGTTTTCAATATGTCTGTAAGCGAGCTTTTCGGAAAGAAGAACAAAAAGCAGGAGAATGTTGAGCCTGCAAGGGTAACTGTAAATCTGGCTATGGACGATGACGGATTTGTTGATCACAGTGTTGCGGCTATCGCCTCAATGCTTCAGAAAGGCAGAAGCGTAAACGATATTGCAGGATTCTTTAATAAAGATCCTGAGGATATCAAGGCTGTTCAGGGCTGTATGGACGAGCATTTCAAAAGAATGAATACATACAAGGGTCCAAAGGTCGACCCTGCGTCTGAGCATAAGGAAGAGCCTGCTCAGAACATAACTGATCCGCTGGCGGCAAGCCTTGCAAGCGGCATTGCAAAGAGAAAGAGCAATATGTATGCAACAGGTATCGAAACACCTGCAAAGGCTGAACCTGCTTCCGCTCCTGTTCCTCCTGAGGACAATAGCGTTCACCTTGTTACTCCTGAGGCTCTCAAAGAGGCTGAGGAAAAAGCTAAGGCAGAGGAAAATGCAAAGGCTGAAGCTGCTGTGGCTGAGGAAGTTCCTACAATGGACGAGGTTGAGATGCCGTCCATCGAGCCTATAAGCCTTGATGACACAATGGTGGTTTCACCTGCACCTGAGTCTACTATGCCGTCTATAGAAGACGAGATAGCTGAAAAGAAAGCTGCGGAAGCTGAAAATACAAATAATAATGAGGAGAGCGAGAATATGGGTATGAGTCCAATGGAAAAAATGCGTATGTTTGCGCAGGAGCAGATCGAGATGAACAACAAGAAGATCGACGAGCTTAAGGCAAGCATTGCTGAAACTGAGGCAAAGTCTTTGGATCTCGGTAAGCAGGCAAGCGATATCTACGAGGAGATCGTTAAGCTTCAGGAAAAGGCTAAGGCACTCAACGCCGAGAAGGAGCAGGCTGATATTCAGATCAGCCAGGTAAACGCTGAGATCGAAGGCATTAGAAAAGAAAACAACGAATTCAAGAGCTATATGTAATAGCATCTTATTCAAATCATATAAGGCAGGAGGCTTCGGTTTCCTGCCTTTTTTATTTGCGAGGAATGAAGAGGAAAATAGCACAGATGATAAACGAAAGAAGCAGGACGTCGCATTTCTGCCAAGCAGAAATTGCGCCGCTCCCCTACAGGTGGTGGCAGGCTGATGTTTTTTGATTAAAGTCAAACTTTTTTGCCTGAAAGTATTGAAAAATAACGGCAAATATGATACAATGCTTTTATAAACCTTGAAAGGATATTTTATATGAGCAATATACTTATTCTGGCATTCTTGTTCTTTGCAGGGTGTCTGATAGGCTGGGGGATAGAAGTTATTTTCAGACGATTTGAGCCTAGCAACAAAGCAAGAAAATGGATAAACCCCGGTTTTCTCATTGGTCCTTATCTGCCTTTATACGGCTTCGGGCTTTGCACCCTTTATCTGCTGGCGGGACTTGAAAAATTTATACACACTGACAACACGGCTTTACAGAAGTTTATACTTTTTTTGCTTATGGCTATTGCAATGACGGTGATAGAGCTTATTGCAGGCGAGATATTCATTGTGAAAATGCACGTCAAGCTGTGGGACTACACCGGAAACAAATTCAACTATAAAGGCATAATATGTCCGTTGTATTCGCTCATATGGGCAGCACTGGGCGCGGTCTATTATTTCTTTATACACCCATACATTCTTGATGCACTCAACTGGCTTGCGAATAATTTGGCGTTCTCGTTCTTTATTGGATTTTTCTATGGTGTTTTTGCTATCGACCTATTCTATTCCCTGAAGCTGGCAGAGAAGATAAAAACGTTTGCGGAAGAGAACGATATGGTCATCAGATACGAGGAGTTCAAACGGCACATCAGGGAAAGTTCAGAGGAGAGAAAAGAGAAATACAGATTTATGCTTTCCATGGGCTCAGGTGCAAGGCTTGGCGAGCATTTGAAAAAGTATCGTGACAAACAGCGCGAGGAGCAACGTGGACACAGGCTCAATGACTTTATATCAAAAATAAAAAAGTCGGATACATGAAAATTAACAAAATAACCATTGACAAAATGCCAGCATGGTGATATACTGATTTCATATGTAAAAAACGTTGACGAAGACAGTAGGCTTTATGCGAAAATCTCAGCGAGCCGCCGACAGTGAGAGGGCGGTATGATTAGCTTCAGGCTGAATATCACTTCCGAGTTGCAGGCTGAAAATCAGATAACAGTATGATAAGTAAGCTTCGCCGCTTTTCCTGCGTTAAAGGGAACGCATATGTCAGTATGCTGAAAAGGTGGTTTGCGAATGGCTTTACGGCTTTCGTCCTGTTTCAGGGCGGAAGCCTTTTTTATTGCATTTTATCTTTATGCGTAACTGATCGTTTATTACAAAATCAGAAAGGATTGATCTTCGTGTACAAAAAGGTTGACACCAATCTGAACTTCGTTCAGAGAGAAAAAGAAGTGGAAAAGTTCTGGGACGATAACAATATCTTTGAAAAAAGTATTGACAGCCGTAAAAAGGGCGAGTCCTATGTTTTCTATGACGGACCTCCAACGGCTAACGGCAAGCCGCATATCGGTCACGTTCTCACTCGTGCTATCAAGGATATGATACCAAGATACCGTGCTATGAAAGGCTATCAGGTACCTCGTAAGGCTGGCTGGGACACACATGGTCTGCCTGTTGAGCTTGAAGTAGAGAAAATGCTGGGGCTTGACGGCAAGGAGCAGATCGAGGAATATGGTCTTGAGCCGTTCATCAAGAAGTGTAAAGAGTCTGTATGGAAATACAAGGGTATGTGGGAGGACTTCTCAGGCACTGTTGGCTTCTGGGCTGACATGGAACACCCTTATGTTACCTATGACAACAACTTTATAGAGTCTGAATGGTGGGCTTTGAAGCAGATATACGAAAAGGGCTTGCTTTACAAGGGCTTCAAGATAGTTCCTTACTGCCCACGCTGCGGCACACCGCTTTCTTCTCACGAAGTTGCTCAGGGCTACAAGACAGTTAAAGAGCGTTCTGCTATCGTTCGTTTCAAGCTTGTTGGCAAGGACGAATACTTCCTTGCATGGACAACAACTCCTTGGACGCTCCCTTCAAACGTTGCCCTTTGCGTAAACCCAGATGAAACTTACTGCAAGGTTGAAGCCGCTGACGGCTACACTTATATTCTTGCCGAAGCGCTTCTTGACACTGTTCTCGGCAAGCTTGCAACTGAGGACAAGCCTGCATACAAGGTGCTTGAAACTTACAAGGGCAAGGATCTTGAATATATTGAATACGAGCCTCTTTATGAGTGCGCAGGCGAAAGCGCAAAGAAGCAGGGCAAAAAGGGTCACTTTGTTACCTGTGACAGCTATGTAACTATGTCAGACGGTACAGGTATCGTTCATATTGCGCCTGCTTTCGGTGAGGACGACTCTAAAGTCGGAAAGAAGTATGATCTGCCTTTCGTTCAGTTCGTTGACGGCAAGGGCGACATGACTGCTGAAACTCCATATGCCGGAATGTTCGTAAAGGACGCTGACCCTGAGGTACTCAAAGACCTTGACAAGTCAGGCAAGCTTTTTGCCGCTCCTAAGTTCGAGCATGATTATCCGCACTGCTGGAGATGCGGTTCACCGCTCATCTACTATGCAAGAGATACTTGGTTCATCAAAATGACAGATGTCAAGGACAGACTTATCGCAAACAATGACACTATCAACTGGATTCCTGAGAGCATTGGTAAGGGACGTTTCGGTGACTGGCTGAAAAACGTTCAGGATTGGGGCATTTCAAGAAACAGATATTGGGGTACTCCGCTGAACATTTGGGAATGCGAGTGCGGTCACAGACATTCTGTCGGCTCTATCGAGGAGCTTAAGTCAATGTCAGACAACTGCCCTGATGATATCGAGCTTCACAGACCATACATCGACGCTGTAACTATCAAATGTCCTGAGTGCGGAAAACAGATGCACCGTGTATCAGAGGTAATAGACTGCTGGTTCGACTCAGGCTCAATGCCTTTTGCACAGCACCACTATCCATTTGAGAACAAGGAGCTTTTCGAGTCACAGTTCCCTGCTGACTTCATTTCAGAAGCTGTTGACCAGACAAGAGGTTGGTTCTATTCACTGCTTGCTATCTCAACGCTTATTTTTGACAAAGCTCCATACAAGAACGTTATCGTACTTGGACTTGTTCAGGACGAGAACGGTCAGAAGATGTCAAAGTCAAAGGGCAACGCTGTTGACCCATTCGAGGCACTGGCTAAATACGGCGCAGACGCTATCAGGTGGTATTTCTACACCAACTCTGCTCCATGGCTTCCTAATAAGTTCCATGACAAGGGCGTAACAGAGGGTCAGAGAAAGTTCATGGGCACGCTTTGGAACACATATGCGTTCTATGTGCTTTATGCTGAGATAGACCAGTTCGACCCTACAAAGCACAAGATAGAATATGACAAGCTTTCTGTAATGGACAAGTGGCTGCTTTCAAAGATGAACTCTATGATAAAGGCTGCTGACGATAACCTTAACAACTACAGGATACCTGAGGCTGCAAAGGCTATGCAGGAGTTTGTTGACGATCTTTCCAACTGGTATGTAAGAAGAGGCAGAGAGAGATACTGGGCACAGGGTATGTCACAGGACAAGATAAACGCTTACATGACTCTTTACACTGCTATCGTTACGCTCTGCAAGTGTGCAGCACCTATGGTGCCTTTCATCACTGAGGAAATCTATCAGAATCTTGTAAGAAGTGTTGACAAGGGCGCTCCTGAGAGTATCCACCTTTGCGATTATCCTGTTTGCGACGAGAACATGATAGACGAAAAGCTTGAAGCTGACATGGAGGAAGTTCTGGAGATAGTTGTTCTGGGACGTTCTGCAAGAAACGGCGCAAGCCTTAAAAACCGTCAGCCTTTGAGCGTGATGTACGTTGCAGCAGACCACCCACTTGACAGCTACTATATCGACATCATCAGGGACGAGCTTAACCTCAAGGACGTTCAGTTCTCAAATGATGTATCTGCATATATTGATTATAAGTTCAAGCCACAGCTCAAGACACTTGGTCCAAAGTACGGCAAGCAGCTTGGTGAGATAAGAACACAGCTTTCACAGCTTGACGGTCACAAGGCTATGGGCGAACTGAACGAAACTGGCAGCCTGAAACTCACGCTTTCAAGCGGTGAGATAGCACTTGACAAGGATGATGTTCTCATCGAGTCTGAGCAGAAAGAGGGCTTCTACACCCTTTCTGAAAACGGTGTTACTGTTGCTATCAGCACTGTTCTCACTCCTGAGCTTATTGAAGAGGGCTTTGTAAGAGAAGTTATCAGCAAGGTTCAGACAATGAGAAAGGATTCGGGCTTTGAGGTAATGGATCACATCACTGTTTCTGTAAGCGGCAGCGAAAAGGTTATGGCTGTTGTTGACAAGAACAGAGAGGCTATTTCTCATGACGTTCTTGCAGACGATATCGTTCTTGGCGAAAATGTCGGCAACGAAAAGGATTGGGACATCAACGGCGAAAAAGTTTCTATCGGCGTAAAGAAGAACTAATTCTGAGATATAAAAAATCAAGCAGGACAGCTTTCGGGCTGTCCTCCCTTTTTTGTTTTGGGTTATAAGCCATGCACAGCTCCCCCTACATAAAACACAAAAAATGGCGAGGTGAAAGACCTCGCCATTGGTTTTTTTATATTACTTTCTTGCTTCCAGAGCGGAGATAGATTCCATTATCTTTGACATCTTCTCCTCTGCCTTTGCAAGCTTTGCCTTTTCAGCCTCAATAAGCTGTTCAGGGGCTTTTGCAAGGAAGCCCTGATTGCTGAGCTTCTTGCTAAGAAAGTCTATATCCTTCTGTGCATTCTTTCTGTCCTTATCAAGACGTGCAAGCTCCTTGTCAACGTCTATGATATCGGCAAGCGGAATGAAGAATCTTGCACTGTCTGTAACAGCGGCGGCGCAATCCTTTTCCTCGCACTTATCTGTAATGATGACCTCAGATGCAGAAGCAAGTCTTTCAAAGAACATTACGCCCTGTGAGAATACTTCTGGCTGTGCAGTTTCAATATAAAGCTTTGCCTTTACAGACGGCGGAACGTTCATTTCGCCACGGCAGTTTCTTATGCTCTTTATGCCTGCGATTATCTTCTCGAATGTTGCCTCTTCGTCGGCAAATTCAAGCTTTTCGTCATATACAGGGTAATCCTGAACCATGATAGCTGTGCCGTCATTTACGAGAGCCTGCCAGATCTCCTCGGTGATATAAGGCATGAATGGGTGGAGCATTTTAAGCATACCCTTCATTACCCACACGAGAACAGCCTGTGCGGTAGCCTCTGTTTCACCGCCTGCGGCTATTCTTGGCTTTGTAAGTTCGATATACCAATCGCAATAGATATCCCAGATAAAGTCATAAAGCTTTGAAACTGCTACACCAAGCTCGAACTTATCAAGATTATCGTTTACTTCCTTTGCAAGAGTATTGAACTTTGATATTACCCACTTATCCTCAACATTGAGGTTTTCAGGGAGCTTATCAGCCTTGAAATCGTCAGGAAGATTCATCATGATAAATCTTGCGGCGTTCCATATCTTATTGGCAAAGTTTCTTGAGGACTTTACCTTATCCTCGATAAATCTCATATCGTTTCCAGGTGCGTTGCCTGTTGCGAGCATAAATCTCAGGGCATCTGCGCCGTACTGGTCGATGATAACAAGCGGGTCGATACCGTTGCCAAGAGATTTTGACATCTTTCTGCCCTGTGAATCTCTAACAAGACCGTGGATAAGAACAGTATCAAAAGGCTTCTGCTTCATGTTCTCCATGCCTGCAACTATCATTCTGGATACCCAGAACGGAATGATATCATAGCCTGTTACGAGAGTGTTTGTTGGATAGAAATACTCAAGTTCCTCTGTCTTGTCAGGCCAGCCGAGAGTTGAGAACGGCCACAGTGCTGATGAGAACCATGTATCAAGTGTATCAGGGTCCTGACGCATTTCCTTGCCGCACTTAGGACAGCAAGCGTGGTCTTCCTTTGTTACCACAGTTTCACCGCAATCGTCGCAATAAAATGCCGGTATCTGATGACCCCACCAAAGCTGACGTGAGATACACCAATCTCTGATATCGTTCATCCAGTTAAGGTAGTTCTTTTCAAATCTTTCAGGAACAAACTTGATAGAGCCGTCCTCAACAGCCTTTATTGCAGGCTTTGCAAGCTCGTCCATTTTAACGAACCACTGAAGGGATACTCTTGGCTCGACTGTTGTTCCGCAGCGATAGCAAGTACCTACATTATGCTCATGGTCTTCAACATAAGCAAGGAAGCCGCCCTTTTCAAGGTCTTCAACTATCTTCTTTCTTGCCTCGTATCTGTCCATACCTGCATACTCAGGATAATCGTCAACTATCTTTGCGTCCTCAGTAAGAACGTTGATAACAGGCAGGTTATGTCTTTTACCGACTTCAAAGTCGTTAGGGTCATGGGCAGGAGTTATCTTTACGACGCCTGTACCAAACTCCATATCAACATAGCTGTCGGCAACAACAGGTATCTCTCTGCCAACAAGCGGCAAAGTAAGTGTCTTGCCCACGATATCCTTATATCTTTCGTCCTTTGGATTTACTGCAACAGCAGTATCGCCGAGAAGTGTTTCAGGACGTGTTGTAGCAAGCTCTACATATCCGCTTCCGTCTGTAAGAGGATATTTCAGATGCCAGAAGTGGCCAGCCTGATCTTCATACTCCACCTCTGCGTTTGAGATAGATGTACGGCAATGTGGGCACCAGTTGATTATTCTTTCGCCTCTATAGATAAGTCCCTTATTATAGTAGTTTATGAAAACTTCCTTTACAGCCTTTGAACAGCCCTCGTCCATTGTGAAACGCTCTCTGTCCCAATCGCAGGAAGAGCCGAGCTTTTTGAGCTGCTCAACTATTCTGCCGCCGTATTTCTTTTTCCAATCCCATGCTCTTTCAAGGAAACCGTCCCTGCCGATATCGTCCTTTGTAAGGCCCTCTTTACGCATAGCTTCAACTATCTTTGCTTCTGTTGCGATAGAAGCGTGATCTGTACCAGGTATCCACTCTGCGGCATATCCGCTCATTCTCTTCCAGCGGATAAGTATATCCTGCAAAGTTTCATCAAGGGCATGACCCATATGGAGCTGTCCTGTGATGTTCGGTGGTGGGATAACTATACAGTACGGCTCTTTCTTGGAATCAGGCTCAGCGTGGAAAAATCCGCCGTCAAGCCAATATTTGTAGATCTTATCTTCTACCTTATTAGGCTCATAAAGCTTTGAAAGCTCTTTTTTCATTATAAAACAATTCCTTTCGCAAATATTTTTCTATCACAGTATCGTGGCAAGACCAAGAGGTGTTGCCTTTTTGCCGTCAGACTCGTGTCTTAGGCTGTCTGCGAAACGGAACTGTGAATTTCATTTGAAAGCTGAATTTGAGATCACACATTATATTCTTTCCTTTCCGCATGATATGGCATTACTGCACCTATTATAATATTATCTCACTTTTGCACCGAATTGTCAAGGGCTGATGACGGTATGAAACGAAAAAAGCAGAACAGCTTGAAACTGCTCTGCTGAGAGTGTTGAAAAAGACTCAAACAAGCGGGACGTCGATGGCGCCGTCCCCTACAACTTGCATAAAAACGAATTTACGCTTACAGCTTGAAATGAACGGGCATACCATTTTTCATTGCTATTTTTACCTCACCTTGGATAAGTGGCAGGAAGTATCTTACGGCTTCCGGATTTACGTCATTGCCGTCCTCGCTTAACCACTGGGCAGGGAAGAATTTTTCCTTATTTGCAGCATCATGGGCGTCAACGCTGTCAACGGTCACAACATAAGGCACGTCGCTGATACGCTTGAATATCATCATTTTACCTGTTTTCCCTGCAAGAGCCGCTTTTACGCCTGCTGAGCCTATTTCCTCGGCTTCGTCTATATCCGTCTTTGAGCAGATATGAGAAGAACATCTCTGCATAACGTTAAGCTCAATAGAACGGACTTTACAGCCGATATTCTCTTTAACGAGCTGTTCAAGGGTCTTTCCTATGCCAGAGAGATACTCGTGACCGAAATTATCCACAACTCTCGGCTTATTTTCCTCGCCCTTAAGCTTTACGCCCTCGGAAACTGCGATGATAACGGCTTTGTGCTTTGCCATTTGATTTCTTATGTCCTCCAGGAACTTTTCGGCGGTAAAGTTATTTTCAGGGAGATAGATAAGGTGAGGGGCTATCTCGTCATTTGCTCTGAGTACGCAGGTGGAAGCTGTGAGCCAGCCAGCGTGTCTGCCCATTATCTCAACGATAGTGACGGACTCGATAGAATAAACCGAGCTGTCACGAATTATCTCCTGAACCGTTGCGGCAACATACTTTGCGGCAGAGCCGAAGCCTGGTGTATGGTCTGTTACAGGCAGGTCGTTATCTATAGTCTTTGGTATGCCTATAACTCTTATCTTTGAATTTCTTGCCGCAAGATAATCGGAAAGCTTTGCCACGGTATCCATAGAATCGTTTCCTCCGATATAAAAGAAAGCTTCTATCCTATGCTTTTCAAGGCAGTTCAAGATACGCTCATATGTTTCACCGCCCTCCTCAACATCAGGAAGCTTATAACGGCATGAGCCGAGAACTGTTGACGGTGTCTGTCTTAGAAGCTCCATATCCTCGTTTGTTTTTATAACAAGCTTAAGATCTATGAGCTGGTCGTTTATGATACCCTCGATACCATTGAGCGAGCCGAAAACGGCGTCTATCTGTGGTGTTTTCACAGCCTGTTTGAAAACTCCCACCAATGAAGCGTTGATAGCGCAGGTAGGTCCTCCTGATTGTGCAACGGCAATATTCATTATCATCAATCTCCTTACAGCTTACTGAGAATATTAAAATTCTCATATTTGTTATTATTATAGCATATTATATATACAAATAAAAGGGTTATGAAAATTTATTAACATATTTTTTCCCTTTGTAACAAAACAAGCCTTCAATAAAACGTTATATCTATCCACTTTGATAATTTTCACATCTATTACATAAAAACGCCTCCTGATTTACACCATATTGTTATAAAGTAAATGTAAATCGTAACCGAATTTTAATTGACAGAACAGTTTATATTTTGTATAATTAAAGATATAGACACGAAATGTGTCGAACTCTAGTCAAAGAACCGAAAGGAAGAATATAAATAATGCCTGACAACAGAAACAATAAAGGCTACTATCGTCCTGAACAGGATCGCAGACCGCAGGGTCAGAACAGACCTCAGCAGCAGGAAAGCTCCACTTGGCTCACTCCTACTGTAAAGGGAATAATAGCGATACTGCTGACTGTACTTGTGGTAGCCATAGTAATAATGATATTTGCAAAAACTCTTTTTGTGAACACCAACACCACTCCGAAAAAGACCGGTACGATAACTTCTACGGAATACATTCCGCCAAAGACCACCACAACTTCGGAAAAGCCGCAGGAAACATCTAAAAAGTCCAAAAAGACCACTGAGCCTGACGAAGATCCATATGACGGTGATAAAGATGACAACGGTGACGCTGTTGGTGATATCCAGTGCATAAGTGCAGTTTATCTCCACCCACAGCCTACATCGAGCAGTGAAAATCTTCTTACTATCCCATCGGGTGCGACCTGCAAATACTACCGCAACGAAAACGGCTGGTATTATGTTGAATATAATGGCACAAAGGGCTACGCATGGCAGACATTCTTCTCGACACCACCACAGTAATGTGTTTTACGATTTCTTAAATAACGCAGAAAGTGCAGCATGGAAATATGCTGCACTTTCTGTTTATATACGCAAAAAAGCGGAGGTGTTGTCCTCCGCTTGATGTAGCTTATCATACAGATAGAACGTGTTAAATAGCGGGCGAACGCTGTTCGCCCCTACACACAAATGTTACAATTAGAGTTCTACCTTGTAATCCTCTGAGCCTACGCCCTTTACAGTGTAGTAAGCAACGCCCTCTTCAGGCTTGATGTATACTGAAACTGTCTTTGGTGTTCTGTGACCCTTTGCCTTGTAGTCAGCCTTTGCAGCAACCACTACAGCTTCAACATTTATCTCTACGCCTGCGAACTGAACGAATACCTCGTCCTTTATCTCAGCCTCAACTGCTTTCTTTACAGTTTCCTTCTTTGCCTTTGTTGCCTTTGCTGCGGTCTTTACTGCCTTTTCTGCCGTCTTGACAGCTTTCTTTGCTGTTTCCTTTACTGCTGCGCCTGTCTTTTCAGCGGCAGACTTTACCTCAGCCTTGACTTCCTTTACAGCTTCTTCTGCCTTCTTGTCAGCGGTGATCTTCTTTTCAGCCATTGTAAAACCTCTCCTTTAAAAGTGTTACTAATTACTTATCCACAGCCTCTTTAAGAGCCTTGCCTGCCTTGAATGCAGGAACCTTCTTTGCAGGAACATGGATAGGCTTCTTTGTTGCAGGATTGATAGAATCCTTAGCTGCACGATCTCTTACCTCAAATGCACCAAAACCTACGATAGATACCTTTTCGCCCTTTACAAGTGCCTCTGTGATAGTTTCTGTTACAGCCGCAAGTGCCTGCTCTGCTTCCTTTTTAGAATAGCCGCCCTTTTCTGCTATTGCGGATATCAGATCATTTTTTGTCATTTTGAATCTACCTCCGTTATAATTTTTTACATTGTTTTTATGCTGTTATTATAACGTATTTGACCCCTATTGTCAATTAATTTGCCCGATTTTACGTGCTTTCTTGCAATCTTTGTAGCTTTACATAAAAAAGAGGCACAGTCGCCGCTTGATTTTTGTACTTATTCACACGTTGGAAATAGTATTTATAATTTAGCCATAATTAACTTTCGATCAGCATCATTATTTTTTTATAAACGCCTATTTTTCGCACTTTGTAAAAATCGCCCACAAAATATTCTTACATATATTTCATCTCAAAGTTCATTAAATATTTACATTCTTTTATATATTCTCTCATGCAACATAATTCATTTTTTCAATCCGTATTTTTCATAAAAAGCCTCAACATCGCTGTCGCTTTTCACAAGCTCGGGATACATTATCTCACGAGTGTTGCGGTTATAAAAGCCGATAGTTTTCTCGCCGGTGCAGGTGCTTGACATTATTTTTATCTCCATTCCCCTGCACTCCTCCGGAATGGGCTTGACAGTTTTCTTTTTGAAAATTCCCATGGAAACTCCCCCTAATATTTTTTCAAACGTCTTATATAAGCGAAAGTGTAATCCTCGCCTTTATCACGAAGCATTGTAAGAAGCTTCTCCAAAAGGTCTGATGTTTCAGGGTGGATGGCTCTTGTTTTTTTCGCTCTTAAAAAGTACGCAAGAGGTGCACCGTCGTCGTATTTGTCTTTCATATATATCTTGCTTGCGGCAACTCTGTCGCAGAACATTTCTTTCACATATTTAAGGGGCATTTTCACAGGGGTCATCAACTTAGTCCGCAGGTCATAGTCCGTCCAATATTCAAAGTGATGCTTATTTCTTCCCTTGTGATGCATCCAGCCGTAAGAAAATCCGTATTCTTCACGCTCTGCTTCATGGGGCGAACGTGTGCCTTGATAATATTTACAGCCCTTGAGAAACTCCTCCGGGGAATATTTTGAAAGGTCATGCCTCAGACCCTGCCACAAAATGCCTGCCTTATAGCAGTTTTTTATCACTCCGTGGCGATGTCTTGTAATGGTCTTGAAATGCTCCCATGCCTTTATCAAAACGCTCATCTCCTCTGCATTTCATCTTGTGACCTTATTATACTACTTTTGCTTTATTATTTCAACAGCCTGCGGTCATTTTCTGCTGCCGCAGATATCAAGTAGTGGACACTCGCTACAACGTTCTCCCCTTGCCTTGCAGTATTCACGTCCGAACAGCACAAGGCGGTGACAGAAATCAGAGGATCTCTCAAGGGGAAGAATCTTTCTCAGATCCTCTTCCACCTTTGCAGGCTCTTTATTTTTTGTAAGCCCAAGTCTTCCGCATATCCTTATACAGTGGGTATCCGTTACCACCGCAGGCTTATGAAAAACATCTCCCATAACAAGGTTTGCCGTCTTTCTGCCTATGCCAGCAAGGGTAGTGAGCTTTTCTATAGTATCAGGTATCTCACCACCGAAATTATCCATTATCTGTCTGCACATTGTTACGATAGAGCGAGCTTTTGTTTTATACAGACCGCAGGGGCGTATTATCTCCTCGATATCAGCAACATCTGCGTTAGCAAAATCCTCAATGGTCTTATATTTTGCAAAAAGCTCTTTCGTGACGATATTCACCCTTGCGTCTGTACACTGTGCAGAAAGTCTGCCTGCTATCATAAGCTCGTGGGGCTTTTTATAGTCAAGGGAGCATATGCCCTCGGGGTAGACCTGCTCCAGCCTTTCCACTATCATTTGTGCACGTTCTTTCTTTGTCATCGGTACTGCTCCTTTGTTTATAAGTGCTTTATTACTTTATATTGTACACTTTTTTGCAGGATTCGTCAACCAAAATTTCATATCAGGGACGATATTCCAGCGGGTTTGTGCGTTATACCGGCATAAAAATGCATTTTGTCATTTTTGCGGGCTGAAACAGCTTTGGTCACAGTGCACTGATTTGTCGACATTTCACGGAAAATTTACACGAATTATGAATTTATAATCGTGATTTTACTTCACATTTCAAAAAAAGCCTATGATTTTTATACAATTTCAATAAAATTATGAAATTTTGCATTTTACTACTTGCAAATTGCAAAATAGTGTGCTATAATAAGTAAGTGATGTGCGGAACGAGTAAAAAAGCCGTGCACAAATTATAATTTATAAGATGGGAGTTTTAATAATGGCTTTGAACAATGCGTATCTTGAAAGCGTTTATGAGAAGGTTGAGAAGAGAAATCCCGGCGAAAAGGAATTCCTCCAGGCAGTATATGAGGTACTGGAAAGCCTCATTCCTGTTGTAGAAAAGAGACCTGACCTTGTTGAGGCAGGTATAATCGACAGAATAGTTGAGCCAGAAAGACAGATCATTTTCCGTGTTCCTTGGGTAGATGACAATGGCAAGGTACAGGTAAACAGAGGTTTCAGAGTTCAGTTCAACTCTGCTATAGGACCATACAAGGGCGGTATCAGACTTCACCCTTCAGTATGTGCATCAGTAATCAAGTTCCTCGGTTTTGAGCAGATCTTCAAGAACAGCCTTACAGGTCTTCCTATCGGCGGCGGTAAGGGTGGTTCAGACTTCGATCCTAAGGGCAAGTCTGACGGAGAAGTTATGAGATTCTGCCAGAGCTTCATGACAGAGCTTTGCAAGCACATCGGTGCTGACACAGACGTTCCAGCAGGCGATATCGGTACAGGTGCAAGAGAGATCGGCTATATGTTCGGTCAGTACAAGAGAATCAGAAACGAATTCACAGGCGTTCTTACAGGTAAGGGTCTTTCATACGGCGGATCACTTGCAAGAACAGAGGCTACTGGTTATGGTCTTTGCTACTACACAGCTGAGATGATCAAGTGCATGAAGAATGAAACATTCGCAGGCAAGACAGTTGTTGTCTCTGGTTCTGGTAACGTTGCTATCTACGCTACAGAGAAGGCTACAGAGATGGGCGGCAAGGTAGTTGCACTTTCTGACTCTAACGGTTATGTATACGATCCAAACGGCATCAACCTCGATGTTGTTAAGCAGATCAAGGAAGTTGAGAGAGGCAGAATCAAGGAGTATGTAAACAGAGTACAGGGTGCTGAGTACCACGAGGGCTGTAGCGGCATTTGGACTATCAAGTGCGACATCGCTCTCCCATGTGCTACACAGAACGAGATCAACGAAGAGTCAGCTAAGGCTCTCGTAGCTAACGGTGTATTTGCTGTCGCTGAGGGTGCTAATATGCCTTCAACTCCAGAAGCTATCGCTGTATTCCAGAATGCAGGCGTTCTCTTTGGACCAGCTAAGGCTGCTAACGCAGGCGGTGTTGCTACATCAGCTCTTGAGATGTCACAGAACAGCGAGAGACTTTCTTGGACATTCGAGGAAGTTGACGCTAAGCTCAAGAACATCATGACAAACATCTTCCACAACTCATACAATGCAGCTAAGGAGTACGGTCTTGAAGGCAACCTCGTTGCAGGTGCTAACATCGCAGGTTTCCTGAAGGTCGCTGACGCAATGAAGTGGCAGGGTATCGCTTACTAATATAAGCGTAATATCAAAGCTATATACAAAACGGACGGTTTTTATGCCGTCCGTTTTTTGTTATATTTCAAAGACGCATGGAACGTTCCCACACGTCTATTTGACCTGATTTTCTTTTATTATCCTGCCACGCTCAAAAGCACAAGCATTCTCAAGCGTTGTGCGGCTTATGGCGGCTAGAGCTTCTTCGGTGAAAAAGCCCTGATGAGAGGTGACGATAACGTTAGGAAAAGACAGAAGCCTTGCGGTCACGGAGCTTTCTAGGATATCCTCCTGTCGGTTTTCAAAGACGTTCTCCGTTTCTTCTTCATAAACGTCAAGACCCACTCCGTGGAATTTTCTGCTTCTGATACCCTTTATAAGGTCTTCGGTATTCACAAGCGCACCTCGGGAGGTATTTACGAAAACAACATTCTCTTTCATAAGGGAGATAGTTTCAGTATTGATAAGATGATAGCTTGATTCTGTCAGGGGGCAATGGAGCGAGATAAGGTCACTTTCTCTCAGGACTTCGCTAAGGGGATAATACTTCACGAAGTCAAGGTCAGGGTTTTGATAAACGTCATAAGCTATAACACGCATACCAAAGCCGTGGCATATCCTGCACATTGCCGCACCTATCCTGCCTGTGCCTATTATACCAGCGGTCTTGCCATGAAAATCAAGTCCCATAAGACCATTCAGGCTGAAATTGTTCTCTCTTACCTTTATATAGCCCTTGTGTATTCTTCTTGTTACTGCAAGCGCAAGCGCCATGGCGTGTTCTGCCACGGCTTCCGGAGAATACCCAGGCACTCTAAGCACTGTTATGCCGTATTTATCGGCGGCTTTTATATCAACATTATTATAGCCTGCACATCGCATAAGAAGAAGCTTTACACCGTGTTCATGGAGCCGTCTAAGCACTGAGCCTGTTATCGTTGAGCTTACAAAGGCACACACGCCCTCACAGCCCTCGGCAAGCCTTGCTGTGTCTTCCGTCAAGTCGGCTTCAAGGTAGATGCTTTCTATATCGGGATAGTTTTTTCGCTGCTTTTCAAATGAATCTATATCATACTGCTTTGCGTCATAGAATATTATTTTCATGAAAACTCCTCCAAATTTTAAAGTATTTCATTTTACGCTTGTATTTTTTGCAGCTGTTTATAAAAATATACGGTTTTTGCCTTAATAAGATAAAATTATCAAAGGTTGACAATTGTGCGTAAATAGGATATAATATAGGTATCGGTATGTAAAAATATACTTTAAATATACTTTAAATGCCTGTTTTCTACAGAAAGGATATGATGCCAATGTCACAATTTTCGGAACTTCTCAAAGAATACATAAAGAAAAAAGATATTACTATAAAAGCCCTTGCCGAAAAATGTGGTATCGACAGAACATATCTTCATAAGATACTCAAAGGGGAAAGGAAAGTGCCAAGCGTAGATTTTGTAGAAAATATAAGCTTGCAGCTCATGCTTTCCACAGAGGATAAAAGCAGGCTCATGGAGCTTTATAACATTTCTGAGATGGGGGAAGATGTCTACAATCGCCGCAAGCAGGTGTCAAAGATAATACACGATATGGCAAACACCAACATGGAAGATCCTGACGCTCTGACTTTCAAGACAGAAGTTGATATTGACTCTGTGCCTGAGATATCCATCTACACCGACAAACGTGAGCTTAGAAAAAACCTGCAGGTGCTTATATGCAGCGATGTTCATAATGGTTCTGACATTCAGGTCATCGCTCAGCCAACAGAGTTTCTTACCAATCTGCTGTCCATTGCCGCAGAAGGCAGCGAGTCTACCATAAACCATCTGTTCTTCTTTGACAACACCTCATACGAAAAAAACACCGCAAAATACAATCTGGATATTTTTCCGTTCATATGTCACCTTGCACAAAAGCATGAAAAATATGAGGCTTTTTATTATTATGAGGGTGCGTCGGCATATTTCAACTCCACGAACATCATGCCAAACATAATGATAACGAATAATTTTCTGATCAGAACAGACAGCGATTATTGTGAGGGCGTTATATACAGATCTAAGCCTATGGTAGAATTTTATATGCGGCAGTTTGAAAAGTTCAAGACAAAATGTGCAAAGCTTCTCGACCACGCCGTGAATATTCTGGAATATGTTTACTTTTGGTACGATGACAACGCAAATTTCATCGGCGTAGATTTTCAGCCATGCACCATGCTTTGTCTTACAGAGGATATATACAACGCCCATGCACTTTTGCCAGCTGACGCAAAGGAATTTGTAAAAGCAAAGCTCACCATGGGCAAGAAGGCTCTTTCTGAACACAAATTTGTAAATCTGTTCAGTGAAAAGGGTCTTGCAGAGTTTATGACGACGGGAGAGATTTTTGAGCTTCCGAGAAATTCATATACTTTTCCCACTCTTGCAGAACGCAAGATAATGCTTCAGATAATGATATCGCTTTGTGAAAACGGCATGGCAGACTACAGGATAATAAAGAACGACTATTTTGCGGTGTCGAAAAATCTTTGTATCAACATTTCTGACAACACAAGTCTTAACATCATTGCCAGAAACAACTGCTTCTCTGATTTTTCTTATTTGAAGATAAGCGAAACGAGCCTTGTTCAGGCTTTCTGGGATTATTTTCAGCACTTTATAGATTCTGACGCTGTTTGCTCACATGAAGAAACTATCGAGATACTCAGGTCTTATTTGTAAAAAATGGGCGACCAAAAGCCGCCCACTGTAATGATATTATTTAAGCTGTTCACGCATTAAAGTGAGCAGCTTTTTTTCTCGCCTTGACACCTGCACCTGCGACATACCAAGTTGTTTTGCCGTTTCCATTTGAGTTTTATTCTGAAAATATCTCAGGTATATAAGCTTTCTATCCTCCGCTTCAAGGGAAGCTATGACCTGGCGGAGAGAGAGCCTGTCAGCAATTTCTATGTCAGGAGCATCAACAGGGATATCTATTTGTCCGTGGCGGTCGTCTTCATCTGAGCTTTCAGTAAGACTAACAGGGGGCAGGGCGACGTTCATGGCAAGGGTAACGGCTTCTTCGCTTTCTCCTGACAGCTCACAAAGCTCGCTTACTGTAGGTTCTCTCCCCTGCTGTATGGAAAATCGCTCACGCTCTCTTACAAGGCGCATGGAAAGCTCTTTTATGCTCCGTGACACTTTTATCGTGCCACCGTCACGGAAAAGCCTTTTTATCTCCCCTAATATCACTGGCACTGCATAGGTGGAGAATTTCACACCACGGTCGCTGTCAAAGGCTTTCGCAGCTTTTACAAGACCTATACAGCCTGCACCGTAGAGGTCGTCATACTCTATGCCACGGTTGCGGAAGCGGTTTGCGCACAGGTGAACAAGCCCCAGATTTTCTTCTGCAAGAGGGGTCTCGACTATGCTGCTCATTTTATACTCTTTCTTTCAAGGTTTTTTCAAGGATAAGGGTAGTTCCTTCTCCAAGCTTGCTGCGCACCTTCACTTTATCCATAAAGCTTTCCATGACCGCAAAGCCAAGGCCTGCTCTTTCCTCCTCAGGTGCAGTGGTGAAAAGCGGCTGCATAGCCTGCTCTACATCAGCGATACCGCAGCCCTTATCCCTTATTTTTATGTAGACGTGTCTGTTCTCGAATATCCTTATTTGCATGAATATCTCCCCTAGGGTGTTTCGGTATCCGTGGACAATGGCGTTTGTGACTCCCTCTGACACTGCAGTCTTGACATCTGCAAGCTCGTCGATCTGAGGGTCAAGCTGAGTAAGGAAACCGCTGACTGCAACTCTAGCAAAGCGCTCATTTTCAGAATAGCTGGGAAAACTGACTTTCATTTCATTAAGGGGTTTTCGTTTCAATTTTATCACTCTCCTTTGTTTTGTCATCGGGGCTTTCATTCTGTTCCTGAGCTGCTTTCTTCTCTTGTATATACGGGGCAATATCCGTGACTATCTTTGTGAGTCTGTGCATACCTGCAAGCTGCAAGACCTTTCGGATATAAGCAGGAGGCGACGCCACTATCACCTCGCCACCCATTTCTGACATTATCCTGTATCTGCCCATAACAAGTCCGATGCCTGAGCTATCCATAAAAGTCACCTGAGAATAGTCGAGGATAAGGGTAAGAGGGTTATGGCTTCTAATGGCTTTATCTATCTCTCCCCTGAAATATTTCGCTGTATGGTGGTCGATATCGCCGCATATCTCTGCCACAAGAGTTCTGGCTGACGGATAGTTTTTTATCTCCACATTCATGCTTTATCATTCCTTTCATTTTTTCGTTTTATCCGCTGAAAATATATTATCACTTACAGTGGGATTTTTTTGTCGCATTATCGTATGGGTGAAAAAAGCAGGAACACACTTTTTTGTGTGTCCCTGCCTAGGAAAATTATTATGTTGAATTACTCTACCCTTTATTTCCTCTAGTTTTATTATAGCCTTTAGAAAATGCATTATATACTGATATTGTGTTTCGTTCCAACTCATTTAACGTTTTATAGCCGCTATTTTCAAGTGCAATCATTTTTATAGTAAACTCGTCACCATACTTATAATCAGCATACACATCGCCATTGCCTTTACCAGTAAAATGAGCATTTACCCTATTTAGTATCTGTTTTGCCTGCCCAACATAATACTTATTCTTGGTTTTATTGTATAGTATATAAACACCAGCAAAATTTTTTTTCAAAGCATATGACGGCTTTCCACGTCCACCTAATGATTGTTTACGCATTTGCATAAATTGTTTTGGCGTCATTTCAAGCGTATTGTTTGCAAGTCCTTTAATTTGGTCATTAATTTTATGTTTCCGATACAATGGAACAATTAATGATAACAAAAGCAGACATAAAATAAAAGCGATTGTATAAAAGTAAAAAGTTCTGTCGTCCAAAATAATCCTCCATAATAAAACCAATAACAATATATTTTAAATATATTTCGTATTAAAGTCCGTTAGGATTATTCTTAATGAAGTTCCAGCTATCTGCTGTCATTTCATCAAGACCATATTGTGCTTCCCAGCCAAAGACCTTCTTTGCCTTTGCTGTATCAGCATAGCAGGTTGCGATATCGCCTGCACGTCTTGGCTTTACTACATATGGAAGCTTCTTTCCGCAGGCTTTTTCAAAGCTGTGAAGAACGTCATAAACGCTTGAGCCTTTTCCTGTGCCGAGGTTTACGGCTTCAACACCCTTGTTTTCCATTACATACTTGACTGCGCAAAGGTGACCCTTAGCAAGGTCAACAACGTGGATATAATCTCTTACGCCTGTTCCGTCAGGAGTATCGTAATCGTCACCAAACACGCCGAGCTTTTCAAGCTTTCCTACTGCTACCTGACAAATGTAAGGAAGCAGATTGTTTGGTATACCGTTAGGGTCTTCGCCGATAAGACCGCTCTTATGTGCGCCGATAGGGTTGAAGTATCTCAGAAGTGAAACTGACCAATCGTTGTCGGAAACATAAACATCTCTCAGTATCTGCTCTATCATTACCTTTGTATAGCCATAAGGGTTTGTTGCTGATGTAGGCATATCCTCCGTATATGGAGCTTTGTTTACAGGGCCGTAAACTGTTGCGGAAGATGAGAAAACTATCTTCTTACAGCCGTATTTTCTCATTGCCTTGATAAGCATGAGAGTGCCTGTGATGTTGTTGTGGTAATATTCAACAGGCTTCTGAACAGATTCGCCAACCGCTTTAAGACCTGCAAAATGTATAACAGCGTCTATCTTGTTCTCTTCCAATATCTTTTCGAGCGCCGCAAGGTCAAGAAGATCTGCCTCATAAAAAGCAAAGTCCTTGCCTGTTATCTTCTTTATTCTGTTAAGAGCCTCCGGCTTTGAGTTTGAAAAGTTATCAACTATAACTACTTCATAGCCTGCTTCAAGAAGCTCAACACAGGTGTGGCTTCCGATAAATCCTGCTCCGCCTGTAACGAGTATTTTTGCCATATTCTTTACCTCCCAAATATGTCAGGTTTTTTCTTACACTTACATTATACCATATTTTCACGTTTTTGCAATACCATTTTTGTTTCAAACACATGGATTTTTGTTGCAAAGAGAATAAAAATATGCTATCATATCTATAACAGACCATCTCACAGAAAGGAACACGCAGAATGAATACAGACCGCCATTCCTTTAAATCAGACCAGACGGATGCACTTTCGCTGTCAGTATACAACGTGGGCTATGAAAAATGTCAGGGGCTTCACAGTTGGGGAAGCGGCGTTCGTGACCATTATCTTATCCACCACATCATAAGTGGCAAGGGCGTATACAAAACACCGCAGGGAGAGTATCACCTTAGCGCAGGGGACACTTTTCTCATTTACCCCTACACTGTTATAACCTACACTGCCGACAAGAACGACCCATGGGAATACTACTGGGCAGGTTTCAACGGCTCTGACGCTGAATTTATCCTTGATCGTGCAGGCTTCACAAGAGAGTGTCCCGTTATCTCCGCAGACTTTGGAAGCGAGCTTAAAGACAGTCTTGAACGCATTTATCGTCTTAGTGGAAACAGAAGTTCAGACCTTGTGAAAATGACAGGTCAGCTTTATATCACGCTAGGCATTCTTATGGAACGCTCTGGAAGTCAAAGCCGTTCGGGGGGCACCGCAAAGGGATATGTCACAAAGGCGAAAAACTACATTGCACACAACTACACCCTTGGGATAGGGGTCGAGAATGCCACCGATTTCGTTGGCGTGAGCCGTGCCACGCTATATCGGGCTTTCATGGAATACGAGGGGCTTTCACCTGCACAGTATATAACTGATTTCCGTGTAAACGCCGCCTGCCGTTTGCTGGAAGAAACTGAGCTTCCTGTGTCGGCTGTGGCAAGGTCGGTAGGGTATAATGACAGCCTTTATTTTTCAAGGATATTCCACAAGACAAAGGGTGTGTCACCTACGGAATACAGGGCTGACGCTTTGTGTACAAAAGGTGAAAACAAGGCGTTTTCGGTTGACAAGGGTATATAAATGAGATATAATAAATAGGTATAATCAGCTACGAAAGGGTCTTAAACAATGAATTTCTTTATGGTCGGCTCGTTTTTCATGCTTTTCATGCTAAACGCAGGCTGGACTTCTAATTACGTTATAAAGCTTGTAGGCTTTTTATTTTTCGCAGTGGGAACGGCTGAGGCGGAAGAACGCACTGACGCTTTCGCACATCTTAAAAAGCCTGCTTACACTTCTTCCGCTATGTGCGCTCTTGCGGTGGTATGTCAGCTTCTATTGAAGCTTCTCTCCCCTGCGGCAATGGCGGCGAACGTTATAAGCATTTTGCTGTCGGCGGCAACTGTCTATATGTCACTGAACCTTATGAGAATGTTCCTTGTGGCGCTTGACAGCCACAGAGAGCTTGTGGAAGACGTTTCAAACATTGTAAGGCTTCAGGGCAGTTTCAACAAGCTTGCTCTCATGACGTTTATTTACTTTGGGGGCGACCTGCTCAACAGGCTAATACCAATAGAGTTCGTCACCACCCTTGCAGGCGTTATCGCGGCAATAGCAAAGATACTTGTGTATATTTTCCTGCTCATCATGCTTTACAACTTCAACAAGCTGAGGACAGATTATGAAAAACGTCGTGAAAGAGAAAACAAATAAGGATATTTCAAGAACGTCATGTTCACAAATGGCGTTCTGTTTTGTGTATAAAGGCAACAAAGAATAGGAGAACGAAAAATGCTATCAATAATAATACCAAGCTATAACGAGGAGGGCAACGTTGCAAAATGTGCTTCTGTTGTTTCAAAGCTTCTCAGTGAAAACGATATAGACTATGAGCTTGTTTTTGTAAACGACGGCTCAAAGGACAGAACATGGGATATAATCTCAAACCTTGCACGCAATGACGAGCATATTGTGGGCGTGAATTTTTCAAGAAATTTCGGCAAGGAGAGCGCAATTTTCGCAGGACTTGAAACTGCAAAGGGCGACGCCTGCGTACTGCTGGACTGTGATTTGCAGTTCCCGCCTGAGGTCATAATCGAGATGTACAACATCTGGAAAAACAATGACGTTGACATTGTTGAGGGCAGAAAAAATTCCCGCGGAAAGGAAAACCCTGTATACAAATTTTTCTCTCTGTGGTTTTACAAGATGATAAACAAGTCAAGCGGACTCGACATGGAAGCGGCTTCCGATTTCAAGCTTCTTGACAGGGCTGTGGTAGATTCACTGAATGCAATGCCTGAAAGACTGACGTTTTTCAGAGCAATGTCAAGCTGGGTAGGCTACAAGACGGAGCGTGTATATTTTGACGTTGCTGACAGAGAGATAGGCGAATCAAAGTGGTCTGTAAAGGGGCTTTTCAAATTCGCCATAAACAGCATAACCTCTTTTACATCTGCGCCTTTGCAGATAGTGACAGTATGCGGTGTTATAACGTTTATTTTCTCTGTCATACTGGGACTTCACACCCTTATCAAAAAGCTTATCGGTGCGTCGGCGGTAGGATTTTCAACTGTCATAATCCTACAGCTTCTCACATCGAGTATAATAATGTTCAGTCTTGGAATAATAGGCTTTTATCTCTCAAAGATATACGAGGAGATAAAACAGCGACCTAGATACATAATCCGTGATATCATAAGAAAAGACGACGAGGAGAAAAAGAATGGAAAAGACTAAAACATCTCCCCTTTCATTTATAAAAAAATGGTGCTATGATAAGCGGCTGTACTTTTTTGTGTTTTTTCTGCCTGTGGCAATAATGTTTTCAGCCTATGCGTTTTTCAAGATACACCCTATAGGCGACAGCTCGGTGCTTGTGCTTGATTTGAACGGCCAGTATGTTTACTACTACGAGCAGTTCCGTGACGCTTTCCATGGCAACGGCAGTTTTATCTACAACTGGTCACGAAACCTCAGCGGAGAAATGTTCGGTGTGTTTGCATATTATCTTGCAAGTCCTTTTATGCTGATACTTGTGCTGCTGCCGAGAACGATGATGGCGACCTCTATCCTTATTTTACAGCTTGCAAAGATAGGCACGGCGGCTGTGACGTTCATGTTCTTCTTAAAAAAGATATCAGTGCAGAAGCCTAAGACTATCTCACTTATCATATTCCCTACCATGTATGCTCTTATGTCATACATGGTGGTACAACTTATGGACCCTATGTGGCTTGACGGACTTATCTATCTGCCGCTTATATGCTGGGGCGTTCACAGGCTCGTTGATGAGGGCAAGCTTGTGCCTTATATAGTGCCGCTGGCGCTTATGTTCATTGCACATTTCTACATCGGCTATATGGTGGGAATTTTCACGTTTTTCTACTTCTGCTGGTACTGCCTTTCAAGAGAGGGCAGGATATTGCCAAAAAAGTTCTTCTCACGCTGTGTAGCTTTCGGTATGGGCACGCTTGTTGCGCTTATGTGTGCGGCATTCGTTCTTATAACCGTTTACAATTCTTTGAAGCTCGGCAAGTTTGAGTTCACTGACCCTGATTTCTCACTTGCAACGCAATTTGATTTTCTCACGTTCATAACAAAGCTTTTCCCAATGTCATATGACACTGTTTACCCTGAGGGTATGCCTATGATATACTGCGGAACGGCTGTATTGATACTTGTTCCGCTGTTCTTTATGAACGACAGGATAACAATGAAAGAAAAGACCTCTACAGGTCTGCTCACTTTCCTGCTAGTAATACTAATGTATATAAAGCCTGCTGATATGGCAATGCACGGCTTCCAAGTGCCGAACTGGCTGCCTTACAGATATTCTTTCATATTCTCATTCCTGATGATAGTAATGGCATTCAGGGCGTTTGAGAACCTCGAGGGCATAACCGCAAAGAACATCGGCGGAATTTTCTTCGGACTTATGGTATTCCTCTTCTGGTGTGAGCGTGAGAACTACTCTCACTTCCAGCTTTTTGAAACAAAGACAAGTGAAACAGGCGACACCACAAACGTTATACAAGGCATATGGGTATCCATGATAGCTCTGGCGGCATATTTCACACTTATCTATCTTATCAAGAAATATCCAAAATCAAAGGCTGTTTGTATCGTAATGGTAGGCGTTCTTGCGGTTGAGCTTTTTGCAAACAGCGCTGACACTATCGACAAGATAGACACTGACGTTGCATACAGCAAATACACTTCCTATGAGCCTTACATGACCCAGACTAGAAACGCTGTGTCAATGATGAAGGAATATGACCCATCGCTTTTCTACCGCATGGAGGCAACTTTCCACAGAACTGTAAACGACCCTATCGGAACAGGCTACAAAGGCATTTCACACTCCAGCTCAACAATGAACGCACCTGCCCTTATGATGCTCCACAAGCTTGGCTATGCTTACGGCGGACACTACACAAAATATGACGGCACAACGTTCATGACGGACGCTCTGTTTGACATAAAATATCTTATGGACAAAACGGGTAACACCTCTTTTGTAGGCACAAGAGTTAAAGTCCCTGAGGAATACAAGCTTACTACAGAATACACCGAGGGCGACGCAACATATAAATTCTACAACAACCCTAACGCTCTTGGTCTTGGCATGGTATCTTCGCCTGGTATTGAGGACGTGTCACTTTCTGAAGATAATCCTTTTGAAAATCAAAACATGGTATTCAACGCCCTCGCAGGCACAACAAAGGAATATTTCACAAAGATACCTGTTATAAACAGCGAAATGGAGAACGTTTCTACATCTCAGCTCACTGACGGACACACGAAATACTTCCCTACAGACACTTCCATTGCAGAATGTCACATTGACTATGTTGTGAAAATGGATAAGGACTCATATCTTTATATGTATCTTCCAACCAAATATGAACGTTCCTGCAACGTGTGGATACAGGACGAGGACGATTATATGGACGGCTCTGAGCCTATGGAATATGCAGGTCAGTTCTTTGTAGGTGACAATTATTCCATTATGAATCTCGGCAAATTCTATGAGGGGCAGGAGCTTCGCATACGCATAACGGTGGCAAATGACGATAACGAAGCTTACTGGAAAGACCAGCTTTTCTACACCTTTGATTATGACAGCTTTGCACAGACCTGCGCTGATATGCAGAAAAATGTGCTTGAGGTCACAAGCTTTAAGGACACTTATCTCGAAGGCTCTGTTAATGCTGAAAATGACGGCTCTGTACTGTTCACAACCATACCATATGAAAACGGCTGGACTATCACTGTGAACGGCAAAAAGGTGACGGCTGAAAAATCTCTTGACAGCCTTATAACTATCCCTTTGGAGCAGGGTGAAAACAAGATAACAATGAAGTTCTCACCTGACTATTGGAAAGTATCTCTTATCATAACGGGCTTTGGTGTTGCCCTGCTGGTGCTTATATTCCTGTTTGAATATAAGCGTGGAAAAGTCATGAAAAAGGTGCTTGCAAAAGCTAACTTTACGGCTGAGAGCAGTGAGAAAGCCACAACCCCTGTGATAAATGACACAACTGATACAACGGACGAGCCACTGAGGATATACCGACCTGACAATGATGATGACGAAAAGCTTCGGCACATAAACGAGATGATGAAAAATATTCTCGGCGAGGACGAGGATAGCGGCAAAAACGATAAATAGCGACGAAAGCTGCGAAAAAAATCTATTGACAAGGCTTTTATAAAATAGTATTATAATAGGGACGGAAATTCTATCCGCCCCTATTTTTTCGGACAGCGGATAAAGACTTCACAAATGAAAGGACTAATCAAAATGGCAAAAAAGATCTACACAAAGAAGCTTACATATGCAGGAATGTCCCTGTGTCTGCTGAGTTTTTTCGCATTCATTCTCTCGGCAGCAGGCGCACTGGCTGACCCTGTGGGAAAGCTCGTTTACAACAACGTTTTCACAAACAAGATAGACTTTTTGTTCACCCCCGACATTTTCGCTTATGTGAACACCTATGGTCTTTCATGCGCACTCGCCATATTCAGCCTTGTGGCGTTTTTCACATCTGCAAGAGCAAAGGGCAAGAAAAAGCTTGATGGTGCATTCGCAGGCTTTCTTATCCTTTTCCCGCTTGTTGTGATGATAACAAAGGGCATAATGATATACTATGTTACGGTAAAAGGTCACTTCTCAAACGCTATAACAATGGGCTATGACAATGACAAGTTCAGGGTAGCCCTTTCACTTGCTGATGATGTTCTGCCATTTATTGCGGCTTTCCTGCTTTTTATCGGTGGACTTGTTATTGCAGGCAGACTTATGGGCGAAGATTTCGCCGTTGAGATACCTGTTGCCGCAAAGACGCCTGACAAGGCCCCTGCGCCTATCCCAATGACTACACCGCAAGAACAGAGTTTTGCTCAGCCTGATATGTCACAGTTCAGAAAGCCCGACAATGCCGAGCCTGTTATGTCACAGAGCGTAGTTGAGCCTGAGATACCACAACAGACAGAGCCTATAGAACCACCTACAGAAACGGCTGAACAGCCTGTGGAGCAGACCGCACCTGAAAAGTGTCCTCACTGCGGCTCAGAGCTGAAGAGCGGCGCCAAATTTTGCAGCGTTTGCGGAAACAAGGTCTAAAAAGCTACACCAATACACTTCCATAAAAAAATACGGCATATGCCACTTTTTCGGTGACATATGCCGTGTTTCATTTTTACTGTTCTGATATGCTGGGGCTTGCAAGACCATGCTTTACTCGGTCACGGACCTCCGCTCTCTTTGCGTCGTTAAATCTGTCGAGAGTTCCAACAAGATAGCCTGTTATTCTTCTTATACGCTGAAAAGGCACATCTGCAAAGTGATAATCAACGTCAACAAAGTCGCCGTCTATTTTTAGGTCGATAGTCTGGATAGTCTTTTCAGGGTAAAGCTTCTGAGCCCTGTCGATATATGAATTTATCTCTGCCTGGGACATCTCCCCGCCTGTTACGTTCACATTTACCATTTTACATTACCTCCATTTTTCTTTGTTATACATATTGTTGCCACAATAAAAGGATACCACAATATCTTGTATTTGTCAATAGTTAATACCTACAAAGCACATGAGTATATTTTGTAGGGTATGCCTGCATGGTCAGCCTTTCATTTCTTCTCTTATGCCTCGCCAATCGGGACAGAACTTGCCCACCAAAGCCCAGAAATCCTTGCTGTGATCCATAAAGACCAAATGACAAAGCTCGTGGAGGCAGACGTAATCAATGCACTCTCTGCGGAAAACGATAAGCTTTGAGTTTATGGAAATATGCCTGTTTGAGATACATCTTCCCCAGCTTGCTGTCAGCGGTTTTATTGTGACCTTTTCAGGCACAAGCCCTGTGGAGGCAGACATTTTCTGCATACTTTTTGTTATCTCCGCCACTGTGAGATCGTTTATGAACTTAGTGGTCTGCTCTTTTACATAGGTCTGGTCGCTGGTTTTGTTCACGGCAATAAGAAGCTTGCCGTCCTCTATCTTGGGAGAAAAATACTTATCAGCCTGAACAAAGGTCAGGGTAAGCTCGTTTCCCAAAAGTCTGAGCCTTTCGCCATGGCAGAAATCTTTCGGCAGACCCACCGCCGCCTTGTCTTTTTGCTCTTTTATCCAGCCCAGATTGTTATTAATAAAGCTTTCAAGCTGCTGCTTTGAACAGCCGTAAGGCACACGCACTGTCAAAGTGCCGTCACGCATACCCATATTAAGGCGACTTCTTTTGGCAACGTCAAGGATAAAGTCAATGCGCTCTCCGTTTTTATCCTCGATAAAAGTATTATATTTCGGCACTTCAAAGCCCCCATATCCAAAAACGCCGCACATTCTTTTGTGCGGCGCTGTATTTTTTACCACTGTACTGCTATAGAGCTGTCTGTTGTAAGATAATCCTTATAAATATATCCTGTGAGTGGACCGTCTATGTTCATGAAATTTATCTTCACATATCCGTTATCCTCATATTCAAGAACGTTTACCTGAACACCCGGTGACATACAAACGATATTCTCAGCGTCATTATCAGGTGCCACATGAAGATAAGCATACTCTGTGACATACATTACTTCAAGCACATCTGTCTGGCTAGACTCGTCGCTGGACACATCTGTTACCGCACCGCTTTCGTCCACACTGCTGTTATCAGTAACGGACGTATCCGCAGGGGCGGTACTGTTCACTGGCTCAGCCACAGACTCATTTGTATTTATGGTGGCAGTATTTATACCCTTTGGCACTTCTGAACTATTGCTTGCAAAAAGCCCCTTGGCAAGCAGAAGTATCACGCATAGCACAAATATGCCCACAACTATTATTGCGACAACGCTCGCCGTATTTCCCGAAGCCTTGCGGGAAACGTTATTCTTGTTATTATCCATATATTGCACGGCACAAGCCGTCACATTTCGCCTCCTTTTGCAGGAACACACCTGCACACCTGCAAACAAAGCACAGGTACATAAATATATTATAATATTTTTTATCATCAATGTCAATGACAGTTTAATTACAATATTGTCACATTTCACTCTTCAAGCCCTCTTCTTGAGATATTTGCCATATTTACACCGATATTTTGACATTATAGCCAAATAGGCGTTTACTAATTTGATTAAAATACATATTAACAGAATCAGCAAAATATGATATAATGAGTTTTAAGGGCGTGCCTTGGGAGGCGTTGCCCCTATAGTATAAAACCAAGGGGGCAGGAAGTTGCATAAAAAAATTATCTGCAGTGCATTGTCTGCTGCAATGTTCCTGACCCTTTTTTCAGCCTGCGGCCGATCTGAAGAGAGCGTGGTCAATACTAAAAACTCCTCGTTTATCGAACAAGAGGAAGTCGTTGACAGCCCCGCAAAGATATTTTTCTCGGCATGGAACGGCAGTGAGATAACCGCTGACACGGCTAGAGAGCATGGTATGATTTTCATGGACTCTTCGGAAGAAAGCGATATGCGCTGGGCTGAGTTCTGCGAGTGCGTAAAAAGCGGCACTGAGGCTGAGATAACAGTATGCACAAGCACGCAGGTGATACATGCTGAAAGCTCTTTGGAGGGGGACAGCGGTGTTCTTACCATAGAATCTGAGGACTTTTCTGAGGGCAGCATGAAGCTTTTCTCAAAAAAACTTTCTGCCGACAGCCTTTACAGCGTTTGTGAAAACGGATTTACGGTATATTATGCAGGAAGCAACAAGCTTTATCAGACAGAGAATGTAACAAGTGAGCTTACAGACGTTCCTTTTGAGCAAAAGATATACAAGTGCAGCAGTGAAGCCAACATGACATTCCCCTATCAAAAAATGTTTTCAAATTATGATGATTTCAGTGAATATTATTTGAAATACAATGGCGAACTTCAAATTCAGGAAATGAAAAAGGATATGGAAGCTTTTGAAAACGAAGGCGGCTTCAACAACCATGTTATTTTTCTAAAAGGAGAGCTTTCGGGATATGAGCATATCGACTACAAAGCGGTAAGGGCGGTCAAGGACAAGGATTCCCTTTTCATATATGTGGCTAAAGAGATACCCGAGAACAAGGCAGGGGCGACTTCAAAACGTCAGATAACTGTCACAGTGCCGTCAGAGTATCTTGACGAGATAAGCCCCAAAAACATAAAATGGATAGTTTTCACACAAGAGTGACAAAAGGTGGACAAGGTGTCTGCCTTTTTTTATTCTGAAAGTTGACAGATAAAAGCATTAGTATTATAATAAGGTCAACACCTCATAAGGAGATATTTATATGAAGCTTTTTTACCCTGAGATATTTGATGAATTTGTCTGCACAGGCTCGCAGTGTTCTGACAACTGCTGTATGACCGATTGGGATATCGAGATAGACGAGGACACCTACGGCTTTTACAAAAAGCTTGACAATAATATAGGCAGGAAGTTTGTGAACTCAGTTACGGAAGACGAGGGCGTGAAATATCTTGTCCACTGCGACGGCAAATGCCCTATGCTCAACGAAAAGGGGCTTTGCTCTGTTCAGCTTGCTTACGGTGAGGAAAACATCTCAGACATATGCCGTGAACACCCGAGGTTTTACGAGTGGTTTGGAGATTACAAGGAGGCAGGCGTGGGACTTGCCTGCGAAGAAGCTGTGAGAATGTATCTTTCTGACGATGAGCCTGTAAGATTTTTTACCAAAGAGATAGATGAAGAGCCTGACGACCTTGAGTTCGATCCCCAGCTTCTTGAAACCATGCTTTTTGCACGGACGGCTTTCATTGACCTGCTTCAAAACAGAGAATATTCTCTCCATGACAGGCTTGTGAACGTTCTTTCAGCGTCAGCGGAGATACAATACGCTCTTGACGAAGAGGATACAGAGGAGATAAAAGCCATTGCCCAGGAGCTTTCCCACCCTGAGATAATTGCAGAGCGTGTGGAGAGTTTGAAAAAGGCTTTGCCTGAAAAGCCTTTGGAAAATACCGAAAATATGCTTTTGTATCTTGAACATCTTGACTTTATAGGCGACATTCTCCCACAGCAGATAAAAGACGCAAGCCGCTTTGTGAAAAAGCTTTCCGCACCCTTAAAGGCTCAGACGAGCGGTGAGTACGAAAAGCTTGCGGTGTATTTTGTATACAGATATTTTCTTAAAGCTGTGAGAGATTTCGACCTGCTGTCAAAAATAAAGGCTATGATAGTGTTCGTTTTTGCCGCAGAGGTCATAAACCTCAGTCGTGAGCAGGACGCTCCCGCACGCTTTGAAACCGTCAAGGAGCTTTGCAAGGAGATAGAATACTCAGGTGACAACATGGATAGGATATATGACGACAGCTATCTTTCCGATATTTTCTCCGATATTTCTATGCTTGCACTTCTTGAATGGACGCTTTAGAGAAGAAGGTAACCAAGCGCCAGAAGAAGCTTTATGTCTGCGCCCTGCTTGTATAATATGTAAATAAGCAGACCGATAAGGGCTTTTTCCTCGTCTATCTTTATATCGCCTAAATTCCCCCCAAGCAGACCGCTCAAAAGCGAACTGCTCTGAGGGGCTTTTTGTGGGCTATGAACATTCTGAGTGCGAGGGGTTTCCTCTGCTTTAGGTGATGCAGGCTCGCTATCAGGGCTTACGCCCACAATGCTTCGTGAACGCCTTTGCATTTCTCTCACACGGCGAATGGCTTCCTCCTGCATGGTGGTGAAATTATTGTCATCAGAATAAGCCAAGCAGATCACCTCCCAGAAGTCCGCTTTCTTTCAGTGCGGGATACACCGCAAAAAGCTTGAATATTTTTATGAGCCTGTCTATTTTCGCCTGATTTTCTTCTTTCAGCAGAGGTCGCAGAGCAAGAAGAAGCTGGATATTTTTATCGGGCTTTGAAGCCGACTGCATAATGCTTTGTATCTTCATAAGCTTTGCAATATCAAGCCCCCCTGTCTGTGTCGCTTGCGCAGGCTTGCTTTCCTCAGGAGGAGAAACGCCGCCTAGGCTTTGGAGAAGCTGAGAAAAGTCCATGTTCCGGGGGCTTTGTGGAGCTTCGCTCTGACCGCCCTGTTCTCCCTGTCCGCCGTTATCCGCCGTGAGCATATCCGCAAGCTCCTTTATCTGTTTCATGCTTTCCTCGTCATTAAGCACATTCTGTATTTTGTTCATCAGATCGTCCAATTATTTCACCGCCTGTTCAAGCTTTTGCCCTGTAAAATACTATTTTCCCTGAAGCTTTTTGAATATCGCCCTTGCCTGTGGTGAGGACAATATTTTCTCGGCAGTTTTCGGATCTGACAAAGCCTTTTGAAGCATCATCGCCTCGTTTTGTGGCATACCCTGAAGCGCCCTGTCATAAACTCCGCTTTCAAGCTGACCTTTCAGCACATCAGGAGTAGTGCCTAGCTTTCTTGAAGCCACTGCAAGAAGCGCCTGCATGGCTTTTGGATCCATAGAATTGAAGCTGTTTTTTGCGCTCATAAAAAATTCTCCTTTTTTCTATAGTATTTATAAATATTTATGTTATAATATTGCTTGTTATAACTGGTAAAGGGGTGTAACTATGAGAATAATCGTTTTTTCGGATACTCATGGAAATTATTCTGCAATGCACAAAATATTCAAGAGAAACGGCGACGCCGACCTGTTTATTTTTCTTGGTGACGGCGAACGTGACCTTGACAGCCTGAGAGTGCAGTATCTTGACAAAAAGATAGTAAACGTATCAGGAAACTGCGACTTTGCCTCGCTCACTCCCGAAAATGACATATACATGACCGATGACGGTATAAAGATATTTTTCACCCATGGCCACAAGTGGGGCGTGAAATACTCTACCGACAGACTTTTTTACAAAGCCAAGGAAATAGGCGCACAGATAGCACTTTTCGGACACACACACTGTCGCTACTATGCCTATGAGGAGGGTATCCACATTTTAAACCCCGGCAGCGCAGGTCAGCCGAGAGACGGCAAGCCTGCAAGCTATGCCTATATCGACATTACAAAGGACGGTGGCATATTCTGTAGTCACGTTGACCTATAATATGCTCAGGACTTAGATCTTGTTAAGGCAATACCGCACAAAGATTGTGCGTCAGATGCGTAGTCAGATTTTTTGTCAGATTGCATAAAAATTCCGCAGGCATACTGTCGTATGTCAAGGGATTTTTGTGTGATATGACGGAAAATCTGCAAGCAGATGGCGTGCAAAGCCGTCAGGCGGGCTTTGTGCGGTGTTGCCTTAAACAAAAAGCGGACGAACACCTTTCATGTTCGCCCGCATTTTTATGCTAAAAATTATTCTGATATCTCTTTTCTTACCCTTTCAAGCTCATCAAGGAACATCTGATCCGCATGGCTAAGGCGGTAATTGCTCTGATAGATAAGAACGTCCTTATTGGTCTTTTTGAAGCTATGACAAACTCTCTGCACAAGGCCATAACGCTTCAATATCTCCTTTGGCAAAGGACTTACCCACATGAATGAGTCTGGACAAGCCGAGAGGATATCGAACTGACTTCCTCTCTCATAGACGTAAATATGCCTGCTGTGATTATTAAGCTCAGCGTTTTTCTTCTGATAAGTCGCTGAGATGTTCGGCACGATATTATCCCCATGCAATACCTCTATGTATTTATCAAGGACAGTTTCGTTTATCTCTTTTTCTTTAGCAAGCTGGCTGTTTTCGCTTGTGATAAGTACATAATCGAACTCCCACACGTTATGATATTTCAGATTTTTCTCTTCTATCATAGACATGAAAAAGCTCTCATACGCCACAGGATAACGGATTATACCCATGTTATATTCGCATTCCACCACTGCGTTTATGGCTTCCATGGAGTTTGTTTCCCTTATTTTTGCGTCAAGCTCCACATTCGTGCCTAACTTGTTCACAAAGCAAGTGAAAGCGTGGGTTATATAGCTTGCCCTTGGCAAAAGCAGAGAGAAGTTCACAGCGTTTTCACCATTATCCTTATAAAGGCTCTCCATTTTATCCATTTGCACAAGTATAGCCTTGGCATACTGCAAGAACTGTTTGCCCTTTTCTGTGGCAACAACACCCTTTGCGCTTCTTTTAAAAATCGGTATGCCAACTTCTCTTTCCATTTCCTTTATAGCTTTTGAAAGGTTAGGCTGACCCATATAAAGTGCTGAAGCTGCTTTTGTGATAGACCCAAGTCTTTCGACCTCTACCATATATCTGAGATGAGTTAAATTCATAGTTTTCCCTTCTTTGTTATCGGTATATAAAATTTTAAGGCTGTCATATAATATTATATATGCTTTCTGTCAATTTCATTATAAAGCTTTGTTAAAACCTTGTCAACCACAAGGAGCGTTTTTTAACATTTATTTAACATAAAGCAAAGTCATTTACCTCTTGACAATGCCTTTATACTCTGTTATAATCTTATGTGTTTAAGGCTTACTTCTGCCGCCGGGTAGAAGTTTTGCGTCAGACCTGCTGTCGTTAGGCTTTAAAAGACAGCGGTGTTCGGCGTTTTTTTGTGGGATAAACGGAGGATAAAAATGAAGAAAAATTCACATCTTAGGGACTTTGCCAGATACGCTTCTCTGAACGTTCTCGGAATGATAGGTGTATCGTGCTATATCCTTGCGGACACGTTCTTTGTCGCAAAGGGCATGGGTGCAGACGGTGTAACTGCACTGAATATCGCCATTCCGATATACAGCCTTATCCACGGCACCGGACTTATGATCGGCATGGGCGGAGCGACAAAGTTTGCAATATACAAAAGTCAGAGACGTGACGAAGCAGGAAGCAGAGTTTTCACCTGCGCACTGCTTATGGCTCTGGTGCTTGGAGCGATATACTTTTTGGGCGGAGCGTTTTTCTCAATGCCACTTGCAAAGCTTCTTGGTGCAAAGGGCAGCGTTGTGGGCATGACTAATACCTACCTAAAAGTGCTTATGATGTTCGGACCGTTCTTTGTGCTAAATAACACTTTCAACTGCTTTATAAGAAACGATGGAAGCCCAAAGATTTCAATGGCAGCAATGCTTACGGGAAGCTTTTCAAACATAATACTTGACTATGTGTTCATTTTCCCGCTGGATATGGGCATTTTCGGAGCTATCCTTTCAACAGGGCTTTCGCCTGTCATAAGCCTTTGCATACTGAGCATATACAAATTCCGCAAAAAGAACAGCTTCCATATCGTCATGGCAAGGCACGAAGGGAGAACTTTTGGCGGCATATTGTCCATAGGCGTGCAGTCGCTTATAACTGAGCTTTCATCAGGCATCGTAGTGCTTGCGTTCAATATAATAATACTTGGTCTTGCAGGCAACACAGGCGTTGCAGCTTATGCAGTGATAGCGAATACTTCCATTGTGGCGGTATCCATATTCACCGGTATCGCACAAGGCGGTCAGCCGCTTATCAGTGCTGCTCACGGCATTGGCGACAAAGACCGTCTTAGAGCAGTGCTGAGATATTCTATTATATCACAGCTTGTGATAGCGCTTATGGTTTACCTTGCTATTGCATTTTTCACAACGCCTATCGCCGCTATATTCAACAGCGAACATATCGACTCTCTTCAGCGCATGGCAGAGGACGGCATGAAAATATACTTCACCGGATTGTTTTTCTCAGGCTTCAATATAATAATATCTGCATTTTTTGCGGCTTCTGAAAAAATCATACCAGCCCAGACCATCACCATATTAAGGGGCTTTGCTCTTATCGTGCCAATGGCTTTCATTATGTCCAAGGCAGCAGGATTAACTGGCGTATGGCTTGCTTATCCTGTCACGGAATTTATCGTAGCGGCAATATCCATAATATTCTATATAAGAAACAGACACAAGACATAAAACAAAACGGCAAAGTATCAGGCTTTGCCGTTTTATTTTTGCGTAAAGCTTGAAAAAAGTTGATTTTTATGCTATCATAAAGAATAGTGATTAATTTTGCGGAGGTCAACTGACAAATGATAAATGCAAGCGGAAACACGCTGATAATAGATATAAGGGACGAGCTTTCTTTTGAATATGGTCACATTGACGGAGCAGTGAACATCCCTGCCGAAAAGCTTGATAAAAGCGACCTGCCAAAGGACAAAAAGCTTCTTATCTGCTGTAAAAGCGGACTTATAAGCGACACTGAGGCCGAAAAGCTTCGAGAACTTGGCTATGACGCTGAAAACCTGGAAGGTGGCTACTATGGCTGGCTGAGAGAAAAGCTTTCCAAAGAGGTCGTAGAGGATATCTCACAGGACGCTGAGCGGAGCATACAAAAGAAATTCCGCAAGGAGATATGGAACAGATTCACACAATCTGTGAACGAATATGAGCTTATAAAGCCTAATGACAAAATAGCGGTGTGCATATCAGGCGGCAAGGATTCAATGCTCATGGCAAAGCTCATACAAATGCTTCACCGCCACAGCAAGTTCCCTTTCGAGGTAAAATATCTTGTTATGGATCCGGGCTACAGCCCTGCAAACCGTGAGATAATCGAGCGCAACGCAAAGCGGCTTGGAATACCCATAACAGTGTTTGAGTCTGATATTTTCGATTCTGTATACAATGTGGAGAAAAATCCATGCTATCTGTGCGCACGAATGAGAAGAGGACATCTTTACAGCAAGGCTCAGGAACTTGGCTGTAACAAGATCGCTCTTGGACATCACTATGATGATGTTATCGAGACCATACTAATGTCAATGCTTTACGGCGGACAGATACAGACAATGATGCCGAAGCTCAACAGCACAAATTTTGAGGGTATGCAGCTTATAAGACCTCTCTATATGGTAAGAGAGGACGACATAAAAAGGTGGCGTGACTATAATGGGCTGCGTTTCATACAGTGTGCCTGCAAGTTCACCGACACCTGCACGACCTGTGCACCTGACAGCAGGACAGTATCAAAGCGTATGGAGATAAAACAGCTTATCGCAAAGCTAAAGCTTGTTAATCCGCAGGTGGAATACAACATTTTCAAGAGCGTGGAAAACGTTATGCTCAATCAGGTCATTGCATACAAAGACGACGAGGGCAGACACAGCTTTTTGGAGAGATTCAAAGAGGAATAAAAAAATCATCGCCGCAGGCGATACCTTAATTCCTCATTCCTCACTCCTCATTCCTCATTCCTCACTTATCTATAAGGTGGCATAATAATGATATTTCTATTTCTTCTGCCCTTTTATCTGGGCGTATCATCATACATGATGTTCCGATTTTTCTACTGGATGAAGCACTGCAACCACAGATTTAACTGGCTGCGTTTCAAAGTGCCTTTTGCAGTGGTCTATCTTTTCATGGCGCTTTCGCCTGTTATAGCTTTTCTGCTTCCAAAATCCGCCGTTGCTATCGTCATAAGGCGAATTTCTACATACTGGATAGGCATTATGCTCTACTCGCTCTTGTATGTGGTGCTTTTTGACCTGCTAAGACTTATCGCAAAGCACACGAAGCTCAAAAACACGCTGCTTTTTTCCCGTGGAAGCGTTATTTCCATAGGTTCGGTGGTTGTGGCTTGTGCGGTGGCGACCTGTCTTTACGGCATTTTCAATGCACGAAACATCAAGGTGAATGAATACAGCGTAACTGTCAACAAGTCATGTGGCAGTGACAAGCATTTAAAGGCTGTGCTTGTGGCTGACCTGCACATGGGTTACGCTATCGGTGTGGATCACATCACCAACATGGTTGAGAAAATAAACCAGCAGGACGCTGACATTGTTATAATAGCAGGAGATATTTTTGACAACAGCTATGACGGCATGGACGATCCCGAAGGTATAAAGGCACAGCTCAAGTCCATAAAGAGCAAATACGGTGTTTATGCTGTCTACGGCAACCACGATATAGATGAAAAAATTCTCATGGGCTTCACATTCGATTGGGGCGGAAAACAGCTCCACAACGAGAAAATGACAAACTTTATGAAAGAGTGTAACATAAAGCTTATCAATGATGAGTCTGTTTTGATAAACGATGAATTTTATCTTGTGGGCAGGCGTGACACTGACAAGCCCGGTACTGAGGACGGCACTCGTGCAGAGATATCAGAGCTTACGAAGGATCTTGACAAGACCAAGCCGATATTTGTGCTTTCCCACGAGCCTGACGAGCTTCAAAAGACCGCTGACGCAGGTGCAGACATAGATTTCTCAGGTCACACACATGACGGGCAGCTTTTCCCAGGCAATCTGACAATAGGTCTTTTCTGGGAAAACCCATGTGGCATGATAAAGAAAGATAACATGTACTCCATTGTCACCTCTGGTGTTGGTGTATACGGCACTTTCATGAGGGTAGGAACTGACGCTGAGATATGCTCTGTAGATATTGATTTTGCAGGTTAAGTTATATAGTAAAAGGTCTGTCACTTGATTTTGGTGACAGACCTTTTTTATGCTAAACAATATCTTTTTCAAAAACGGCTTTGATATTCATATCTCCATTCACCTTAGCCTTTATCTCCGATTGGGTATTATCGCCCTTTACGCCCTCCCAATGGTCAAAATGCCAGCCTGATTTTGCTTGTGCGCTCAGTTTTATCTCACAGCCGTCAAAATATGTGCCGCTATAATCACTTTCTATTTCAACGCCCCCTATCAAAACGCTTCCCTGCTCGTTATCCGCTGATATATTCAATGTTCTGCGCTCATAATAGTCAAACTCTCTTTCAAGATAGCCAAGCACTTTATCATATCTTCCCTCAATAAAATTCTGCCAACGTATTATCATAGGGTCTGTAGCTTTCGCAAGGTTTGCCCATGTTGGAAAACGGTCGAAATAATTATCAAGCTCGCCATAATAGATATTCTTATAATATTCGAGATACTCCCCGAACCGCTCCGCAGTAAAGTTCACGCTTCCAAGCTGACACATTGCCGAGGTGAGCTTCAAATCGAATTCCTCGTTATCTATAAGGCTGCAAAGTATTCCGCCAAACTTTGTATAACTTTGGCTTCTAAGATACGAGAACATATTTGTTTCCAGATCCTTCTCGTTATAATGCGAGCATGACGATTCCGTGTCGAAAAGCACAAAGTGCCATCTGCCATCTGCATAGCTATTGCCCTGTTCTATGGTTCTTGTGCGCCAGCAAGCATAGTTGTTCTGCGGCCAATCGTCATTGAAGATATACATTTCCGTGGCGGCATACTCCACAAGGTTATCCATATCTATCATTGCGCAGGCTTTGCGATAATTCTCCTCAATGGACATATCGTTTTCTGTGATAAACTTATACATATCATTGAAAAGCTTTTCGTCCTCAGCCTCACCCTCGCTCAGCTTATCATTTTTATACATGACAACGTTGCTTTTTGCAACATTATATCTATCCGCAAAATATCTGTCGCTGTAATCCGACTGCAAGGTATAAAGTCCCCAGTATTCACCGTCTATAAACAGCACGCAGGCTGTTCCCTGCTGAGTTTCAACACCTCTGCCTGACACCATATTTTGTATCATCATGTCCTTGAATTTTGAATAATTGGCGTCATTTCCGCCGTTTCTAAGCACAAAGGTCTTGCAGGAGGTGATAGCCTCGCCGTTTACATCTGTAAAGCTATCCCAGAAAACTGTATCAAAAGAGCTTTTGCCGTAATCGTTTCGAGCATAAAGCCTGAACGACTTTTGATAATCCGCCCTGGACCAGCCGCCTTGTATCCTTATGCCGCAATCCTGAGAAATAAGGCTGTTGCCCTCGCTGTCGAAATACTCAACATAACATTCCTTTTCCCACTCTCTGCCACGCTGATTATAGTTTGCAGGGATAGAGCCGTTCCAAGGGTGGTCGGGATTTTCTTCGTCATATTCTTTGTATACGTCCCCAAGACAGTAAATGCCCGTTTTTTCGTTGAAAAGCCCATCAGGATCGGTGGTAATGGATACTATAGGCAGATCGTTATGATCTGCACTTGAAACGTCCACAAAATAAGTGGCAGTAACAGTTTTTCCGCACTTTCCGCTTGTACCCTCTGCGCAAGCCCTTATGACAGTGCCCTTATCAACTGCACTTTTGTCAGGCAGTTTTATGCTGTCACGATAGTCAAGCTGTATCTTCATAGGGTCATAAGCCGAAAGGACATTTTCGTCATCTGACCTGTCGTCAATTCTCAGGGCATTTTCATAGACCTTTCTTGTGTCCGACGTGGCAGGGTCGGTGCCGTCGGTTGTATAATACACCGTCTGACTCTCTCCTGCGGTTATCTCAAGGTCAAAAGCCTTTTCATAGCTACCTGCCGCCTGAGAAAACACAGGTGTATCTCCGATAGTTTTCTCTGCATTCGCCGCAAGAGGTGTAGGCTCTGAAACGTACATTTCACCCTTGACATTTTTAGAATAGCTCACGCCCTTGTTAAGCTTAGGCAATTTTATGCTCTCACACTGGAACGAGTCATATTTCAATATTATCTCCGCTTCGCTGACCTTGCCTATGCTGAAATCAGCGTGAGGAAAATCAGCATTTTCAAAGCCTGCTGACGAGCAGTATACTATTATATAGTCATGGGCTTTAATGACATATCCGCCCAAAGGCTGATCTCCACCGCCATTTTTTGAAAGTGAAAATCCCGTAAGTGAAATATCTTTATTTGTAGGATTATATATCTCTATCCAATCGCTTGGTTCTCCGTTTTTGTCCTGCATAGCTGTTTTCTTAGATGTTTCGCTGTTTGAGGGGCATATCTCGCTTATATATATTTTCGGCGGTCTTATTATAACTGCAGCGAGCATTACCACCGCTGCCACCGCCGCAAGACAAAGCCCTATCACGGAAACCCTTTTTAGTCCCAATACAAAACCTCCTGCTCTGCAATACTACAGATATCATTATAGCCTTTTTTCACATTTCTGTCAACCAACTGCAAAACATACAAAATCCATGGGGATTTTCTCTGTGGCTTTTACTATTTCTACAATCCTTTTAACTTTTACTTGACAAACTTTTACGGCTGTGCTTTAATAGAGTAGTAGGGTAAAATCCCCGTAAATACGAAAGGAATGGTACATATATGAAGTTAAGAAAAGTTCTGGCACTTGCCGCTGCAGCGGTAATGGCTGTGGCTGCTCTTGCGTCATGCGGCGTTAAGGAGGACTCCTCAAACGATTCAAAGGCAGGCGGCTCATCAGAAAAGCACTATAAGATAGGCATTGTGCAGATAATGGAGCATACATCTCTCAACACTATCAGAGATGCTGTTATCGACAGACTTGCAGAGCTTGGCTATGTTGACGGCAAAAACTGCACTATCGACGCTCAGCAGGCTAACAACGAGTCAACAACTGTTCAGCAGATACTCGACCAGTTCAAGGCTGACGGTGACGATATCATCATCGCTATCACAACACCATGCGCACAGCTCGCAGCTCCATACTCTGAGGAGATACCTGTAGTATTCTCCGCAGTAACAGACCCTATCGGTGCAGGTCTTTGCGACTCGCTTGAAAGCACAGGGGCAAACATCACAGGCACATCTGACAAGCTCGCTATCACAAAGATACTTGACTTTGCGCTTGAAATGAAGCCTGAAATAAAAACTCTCGGTTATCTTTACAACACAGGCGAGGACAACTCAGTTTCTACCCTTAAAGAAGTAAAGGCTTACTGTGAGGAAAAGGGCATCACTGTTATCGAAGGCGCCGCTTCAAACACATCTGAGGTGCAGGAAGCTGCTCAGAACCTTGCCGCAAAGTGCGACGCTGTATTCTCCCCTAACGACAACACTATCGCAGGCGCTATGGGTACAGTTACAGAAGTTATGAACAAGGCGAAGGTTCCAATGTTCGTTGGTGCTGACTCAATGGTAATGGACGGCGGTCTTGGCACTGTTGGTATCGAGTATTCCGACCTTGGTAAGGAAACTGCAAACATGGCAGCTCAGATACTCAGCGGCGAAAAGAAGGCTTCCGAAATACCAATAAAGGTATTCAACGAAGACCTCAGCACTTATATCAACAAGACAACTGCTGACACGATCGGTATCACTATTCCTGACGATATTGCAAACGGAGAAAAGACAGTTTACTTTAATTAAACTATTGCAAAATCAAATCAAACATAGTATAATAGTAGGGAGCGGGACTTTCGCTCCCTGCTATTTTTTATTGAAAGGAAAATTATATGAAACTGAATAAGAAAACAGTTATCTCGCTTATACCGAAAGCTGTGCTTTTGATCTTACTTCTTGTGATAATAAACACTCAGCTCACGGAAAGCGTTGTTACGGGAACATTTGAAAAGGGTCTTGTTTTTTCTATCCTTGCACTTGGAATATTCATCTCATTCAGGATACTTGATATCCCTGACCTGTCGGTAGACGGAACTTTCACCCTTGGCGTTGCAGTATCAGTTATGCAGGCTTTCAACGGCGACCCTATCAAGGGCATACTGCTGTCAATAGTTGCAGGAGCTATCGCAGGAAGCGTGACGGGAATACTTATCACAAAACTCAACGTTCAGCCTATACTTGCGGGAATAATCACAATGACGGCTCTTTATTCCATAAACCTGAAAATCATGGACAGACCTAATATTTCACTCTATAAGAAAGATACTATATTTACAATAGCACAGAAATATTTCGGCGACTATTACAAGCTTGCAGCGGCAGGTATCGTGCTTGTTATTGCGGCTGTTCTGCTTTTCTGGTTTCTTAAAACTCAGGCAGGAATGTCACTTAGAGCCACAGGCGACAACGAATACATGGTAAGGGCTTCTTCAATAAACTCAGACAGAATGAAGATAATGGGCTTTGCCATTGCAAACGCTTTGGTATCCCTTTCAGGCGCAATGTACGCTCAGTATTCCTCAGCAGGCGACTCAAACAGCGGTACAGGTATGCTGGTGGTAGGCCTTGCTTCTATCATTATCGGTGAGATATTCTTCAGCAAGCACTCGATCCTCTGCGGAATACTTGCGGCGATATTCGGTGCGGTGGCATACAGATTTGTTCTTGCTTTTGCAATGAATCACGGTATGGACAGCAACTACACAAAGCTTTTCTCAGCCTGCATAGTTGCCCTTGCTATCTCTCTGCCTGCTATCAAGAAGTATATCACAAAGGCATACAAGCGTGTATGCAGTGACAAATAGGAGGTTTAAAATGCTTAAGCTTGAAAATATAAACATAACCTTCAACAAGAACACTGCCAACGAGCGTAAGGCGCTCCAGCACATAGACCTTGATGTGGCTGACGGAGATTTCGTTACTGTAATAGGTTCAAACGGTGCAGGAAAATCCACACTTATGAACGTTATCAGTGGCAGCTACGAGGCTGACACCGGCAAGATATTCCTTGACGGAAAGAACATCACTCACCTAAAGGAGCATCAACGTGCAAGAACTATAGGCAGGCTTTTCCAAGACCCGCTGAGAGGAACTGCGCCAAACATGACCATAGAGGAAAATCTCGGCCTTGCCTACAGTCGTGGAAAGCGTCGTTCGCTGACTATCGGTATCAGGAAAAAGGACGTTTCAGTGTTCAGAGAAAGGCTCAAGGAGCTTGACTTAGGTCTTGAGGACAGAATGAAAATGCCTGTGGGCTTGCTCTCAGGCGGACAGCGACAGGCGCTCACATTGCTTATGGCGACTATCGTTACACCAAAACTTCTGCTTCTTGACGAACACACTGCGGCACTTGACCCTAAGACCGCAGAAAAGGTCATGAGGATAACCGACAAGATAGTAAAGGAAAACGCGCTGACTACTCTTATGATAACACACAACATTTCAAATGCCATTGAATATGGCAACAAAACTATCGTAATGAGCCAAGGCAAACTGCTTCTTACTATCGAGGGCGAGCAGAGAGCAAACATGACGGTGGAAAAGCTTATGAAGCTTTATTCCGACACCGCCGAGGACGAACTTTCAGACAAGATGATACTTCAAGAATAATCAGACATACAAAAAGCTGCGGAGTTTTCCCTCCGCAGCTTTTACTTTTGTTCTTTCACATAAGACTAAACATATGTTATATCTATTCCTGCGATCTTTGCTCTGCCCTTTATGATAAGGATCTTTTCTTTTTCATCATAAGCTCCGTTAGGCTGGTCTATTCCGCCAAGAACGCAGTCGGCTTCCACCTTTATGCCCCAGTTCTTCGGGATATAAAGCTCCACTCCGCCGCAAAGCACATCAACATTCAGCTCGACTTCGTTTCCTGCCATATCGGCAGAATCAAAGTACACCTCCATACCGCTGTAACGGCAGCTTATGTCAACTCTTTTTAACACCTTTGAGGTTATATACTTTGTGCAGCCTGAAAATTTTGCGTCGATACGCACATATTCCCCGTTGTCTGAGGATTTATCCCATGCAGGATTATCGGTAGTGTGGGTGGTCCACTTGCTTTGGGTAAACCTGTAGCGATAAGGGAAAATAAATGAAAATCCCACGCTGAGAAGCAGTGCCGCACCCAAAACAGGCCATGGGGTGAACTTCTCGATACCGAGAGTTTCGTCAAAGAGTATCGCCATAATAGCCATAGGGAAGAATATTCCCCAGAAGTTAAGGTGTCTGACGCTCGTTACGATAACAGGAACGAGGAGCAGTGAGATCACAACGCTCCACACGCTTACACTTCCAAGCAGACCTGTGCGGTCAAGGATAAGCGCAACGCCTGCAAGGATAAAGAACAAGCCCCATATAAGATTTTTGTTTTTCATAGAAATCTCCTTTCTCCAAGTCTGAGCTTCAAAAGCTTGTAAAAGCTTCGTGAGGCGTAAAGCTGTTTGTGAGTGCCTGCAAAGCTTATAAGGCTCGCAGAGGTTATGTTTCGTTCAACAGAATAGATGTGCTTTACGTTCACGATAGCAGATTTTGACACCCGCACGAACTTTCGTGGAAGTATCTCTTCAAGCTCAAAAAGCTTCATTTTGACCTGAAAAACGTCGTCAGAGGTATGAGCGTTAAGATTATGTTCCCCTGTTTCAAAAAACAGTATGGAATCAAGGGGAGGATAGAACTGAACTGCGTCTTTGAAAAAAGCTATCTCAGGGTCGCCCTCTGCGGACTCCGCCGCCCTTTTCATTTTAAGCACACGTTCATCGGGCTGTGCGCACCTTATAACGATCTCGTCCTCAGGCATATTCTCGTCTATCTCTATCCTGATCTTCACGCTTTCACCCCCTGTTTTATCTGACAGCCTTATTATAATCTATTTTTCTTTTCATGTAAACCCCTTTTGGCTGACAGGTGCAGATTTCTATGTAAGAGGTAAATTTTATGGTCCAAAGGGGTGCTGACCATGCAGCACCCCTCGATTTAGTTTTTTACCAGTAGCTTGCCTCGCTGCCTGTGCCGTTTTGCATATATTTGTATATGAGTTCAAAAAGCTCGCTGTTGTCAACATTGTTTTGTTCCATATAATCCACAACGCCCTGAGCGGTAAGACCGCTTGCATAGTCGCTGTTTCTAAGCACCATTGCAAACTCTGCCGCAGAGCAAGCCTTTGCAAAATTCTGTGACACAGCCTCTGTATAGTCAGAACACATAACAGACTTGTCTATAAGCTTGCTTTCGCTCGCCTCCGGGTCTTTATACCTCACTGAAACTGTGAGCATTTCTCCGCTGAGCTCGTTGGTTTCAGCCTTGCTCTCGTTATCCTGATATTTCAGCGACTTTTCATTGCCGTTATTTGGCACTATCTCATACAAAACCGTGACCTGCTGACCCGAGCCAATATCGCCTGCGTCCTTTGTATCGTCCTCAAAGTCCTCGTCATTGAGAAGTCTGTTTTCATAGCCCACCAGCCTGTATGCTGAAACATTTTCGGGATTAAACTCTATCTGCACCTTTGCGTCCTTTGCGACAGTGAAAAGAGTTCCGCTCATTTCTGTTACAAGCACTCTTTTTGCTTCGTCAACGCTGTCAATATAAGCATAGTTTCCGTTGCCGTTATCAGCAAGGGCTTCAAGCCTGTTATCCTTATAGTTTCCTGAGCCGAAGCCAAGCACTGAGAGATATACCCCTGAGTCACGCTTTTGTGATATAAGGTCGGTAAGCTCTTCTTCACTTGACAGACCAACGTTCAGATCGCCGTCAGTTGCAAGGATAACTCTGTTGTTGCCGCCCTCTATGAAATACTCCTCTGTAAGCTTGTAAGCTGTGGTAATTCCTGCCGCACCTGCTGTCGAGCCGCCTGCTGACAGGCTGTTAAGTGCTGAAACTATCTCCTCGCTGTTGTCGCCACTTTCGCCCTCAAGAACAACGCTGTCGCTTCCTGCATAAGTGACGATAGAAACTCTGTCATCAGCCCCAAGGTTTTCAACAAGCATTGAGAAAGCCTGCTGAACAAGAGGAAGCTTATCCTCGTCCTCCATTGAGCCGCTCACGTCTATGAGAAAAACAAGGTTTGTAGGAACGTCCTTGACCTTTGCTTCCCTTGCCTGAAGCCCCACCAGCATAAGCTTTGCTTCACTGTTCCAAGGACAATCGGAAAGCTCGGTATTTATAGACACCGCACCCTCCGCAGGCTTTTCATAGTCATACTTGAAATAGTTTATGAACTCCTCTGTTCTCACAGCGTCAGGGTCGACCTCCCAGCCGTCGTTTATCATTCTTCTCACGTTTGTATAGGAAGCAGTGTCAATGTCTGTGGAAAAGGTGGAAAGCGGTTCATCTGAAACGAGCTTATAGCCGTTTTCCGTCAGATGGTTATATTCCTCGGTATTGTAACCCCCTCCTATATTCGCCGTGCCGTCAGTATCTCCGGCTGTAACATTGCTGTATCTGTGGTTTTCCGCAGTTGTTCTTTCATTGTTATAGCTGCCGCTCTTTCTGCTCTCCGAGCCGTCATAACCGCTTCCGCATGAAGCAAGCATTGTCGCCGTCATCATAAGCGACAGAGCTGTGATCAAGTTTCTTTTTATGCTGTTTGAAGTTGTCTTTTTCATAGCTGTCATCTCCCGTAAAATAGCGTGGGCGATATGCCCTTGCGTTGTTAGCTACATAGTCCTCCACTTAGCAAGCAGGTCTTGCAGATCGTTTTTCGAGGAATATCTCATTCGGTCATAGAAATAATCGTTCTTGCTTTTCTGCGAGTCTTTAAGAATACCCGAATCATCGACAAGACTTTTCCAACCGTTTTGAAAAACTATATCCCCGTCAAGAGAAATTTCTATCTGAGGTGCATTTTCAAATGCCATAGAATAAGTGCCGTTTTCTTTCCTCAGTGGTATGAAATATTCTCTGTTTTCCTGCATGATATAAGGGGTAGAGCTTTCAATGGTGATATTTGTTTTGCTTTCTTCTCCTGTCTTTGATACAAGGCTGTTTATTCTCAGGGTGTAATGTGCGCTGTCGCTGTCGAGCCTTGCTGAAAGCACTGTCACATCTGCAAAGAAGTCTGTATCTTCCAGAACGCTGTCCTCTGTGAAATAATCATCGCCCTTTGGAATGTAGCTGTCCTCGTAAGCCTTTGTGTCTGTGTGGCTGAAACTGAGCTGTTCGTATGTCTTTTCTTCTCTGTTTTCAAGCCTAGCCTTGTCAACCGTTTCTACGCTATGCTTGGAAACACTGTCCGACTCTGAGCGGATATCGGCGTAAAGGCTTACGCCGCCGATAATAAGCACGAGCGAGGCTGCTGCCGCTGCAAATTTTCTGTAATTTCTGCGGCTTACTTTTATCTGTGTCTGATCTTTGTCCGTTTTGTTTTCAAGCTGTCCCTCTATCCTGTCCCAGAGCTTTTCCATGTCAGGGGCAGTATCAGAAATATGCTTTTTGTAAAGAAATTTTATGTTCTTAACCATAGATACTGTCCTCCTTTATGGTCTTTTTTAGTTTGAAAACAGCCTGACGGTATTTCCATGTGACAGTACCCAGCGGCTTCCCCACTGCCCGACTTATCTCACGAAATGTCATATCCATTCCAAGCCTCATGTTCAGGATATCCCTTTCGCCCTCTGAAAGCAGCTTCAAAGCCTCCTCGAAGGTGAGCTTTCCGATCACATCGTCGTCTACCCGCATACTGTCCTGCTGTTCTTTATGCCCTGCTTCTTCATCATCAAGGGTCGGCGTTTCGTGCCGCCTTTTTCTGATAAAGTCAAGAGCGAGATTTTTCGCCATTACAGTCAGATATCGCTTATGCCCCGTTCCCTTTCGGTACTGACCTGCGGTGTCCCATAGCTTTAGGAAAAAATCTGATGTGAGGTCCTCAGCGTCCTGAGGACTTTTCACAATGTCAAGCATGATGTTATATATCACCTTGCCGTAGCATTGATAGATCTCCCTAAGCCCGTTTTTGTCATTTTTCAGGATCAGCTCCACCCTGAAATCGAACTCAGTGTCGGTCAAGTCTTTCACACCCCTCGATAACTTATATACGATTCTGCACGGGAGATTTTATGGCAAAATAGTATACAAATTTTACTTTTATTTTTTGTGCATTGATAACAAACTTATGTACAAACACAATTGTGCCGATAAGATATTTTAGCACATTAAAGCATATCTGTCAAATAAAAGAACACACCCCCGTCCATATGAACGCGGGTGTGTTCTTCGTGTGAAGATCTATGAGAAATTATTTGGAGAGGTCAATATTTCTTACAGCGTCCCTTACCTTTAGAACAAAGGTCGGAGAAACTGAAAGCTCGTCAATGCCCATTCTCAGGAAGGTTTCTGTGAGAGTAGTGTCAGCCGCAAGCTCACCGCATATACCTATCCATGCGCCGTTCTTGTGTGCATTCTCTGCGGACATCTCAATAAGTCTGAGTATAGCCTCATGGTGAGTGTCGCAGAACTGCTCTATATCAGGGTTCTGTCTGTCGCAAGCAAGGGTATACTGAGTAAGGTCATTAGTGCCAACGCTGAAAAAGTCCACAAGCTTTGCAAGCTTATCGCTTATGATAGCCGCCGCAGGGGTCTCTATCATGATGCCAAGCTCAACGCTGTCAGAAACTGTTATACCCTGTTCTTTAAGCTCAGCCTTGACTTCACCACACATAGCAAGGGCTTTTTCTACCTCTGAAACGCTTGTTATCATAGGGAACATTATGCCCAGATTGCCGTATACGGAAGCTCTGAAAAGCGCTCTGAGCTGAGTTTTGAATATCTCAGGTCTTGTAAGACAAATTCTTATTGCTCTGTATCCCAAAGCTGGGTTTTCCTCTTTTTTCAGACCGAAATAATCCACCTGCTTGTCAGCACCGATATCGAGCGTTCTTATGATGACCTTTTTCCCTGCCATGCTCTCAAGAACACGCTTATAAGCCTGAAACTGCTGTTCCTCTGTAGGGAAATCTGAGTTTTCAAGATAGAGAAACTCGCTTCTGAAAAGACCTATTCCTCCTGCGTCATTGAGAAGCACAGCACCGATGTTGTCAACGCTTCCGATATTTGCATAAATGTTTATCTTTTTACCGTCCTTTGTGACATTCTCCTTGCCTTTGAGGGTCTGCAAAAGACGCTTTTTCTCCTCGTCTGCTTTCTGCTTTGCGGTAAGCTCAGCGGTGGTCTTTTCATCAGGGTCAACGAATATCTCCCCTGTAAAGCCGTCAACGATAGCAAAGTCGCCGTCCTTTATTTCTGACAGAAATTTGCTTCCTACGCCTATTACCGCAGGTATGTTCATATTTCTTGCAAGGATAGCTGTATGTGAATTTGATGAGCCATGTGCAGTAACGAAGGCAAGCACCTTGTCTTTATCAAGAGATATAGTTTCGCTTGGTGCAAGATCATCGGCGCAAACTATCATCTTGTCGTCACCTGCTGAGCCGTCGCTGACATTGCCCGTGAGGTTTGCGATGATCCTGTTGGAAATATCCTTTACATCTGCGGCTCTTGCCTGCATATAAGGATCGTCCATTGATGCGAACATCTCCGCAAAGTTGTCTGCCGTCACTGCCACTGCATATTCTGCGTTGACCTTCTGGCTGTCGATGATATTCTCTATAGACTCGTTATAATCATCATCTTCAAGCATCATCATGTGTATCTCAAAGATCTGAGCGTTTGTTTCGCCCACCTCCCTGAGTGCCTTGTCATAAATGCTCTGGAGCTGTTCTGTTGCCGCCTGCTTGGCCTCGGCAACTCTTTTCTTTTCTTCCTCGCTGTCTTCTGTGTGAATACGTTTTATAGCGGTATCCTGCTTTTTGAATACTGAGATCTTACCCATTGCTACCGCACCGTAAACGCCTTTTCCTGTATACTTAGTCATAAATATCCGCCCCTTTTCTCATAGATCTTATTATTTTTCACGCTGTTTCCAGCCGATGGGACGCTCCTGCAAACACGCCGCAGAAACGTCCCGCCGGCTAGACGGCTTTTACCGCCCAGCTGACAGATAATAATTAAAGTGTTTCCTCAAAAAATGCCTTGAGTGCTTCGGAAGCCTTGTCCTCGTCTGCACCCTCGCAGGTAACAGTAACAGTATCGCCCTGCTTAACGCCAAGACCCATAAGAGCCATAAGCTTTGTGATGTTCACGCTCTTTCCTCCCTTTTCGATAGTGCAAACGCTCTCGAACTCCTTTGCTTTCTTTGCAAGAAGTCCAGCCGGTCTTGCATGGATACCAACTTCGTCTGTGATAGTGTAGCTAAATGTTTTCATGATGAATACCTCCAAATAATTATTTTATCTTCAAGATCATATCTCCTGCCGAAACGCTGTTTTGTGCAACAGGTTCAACAGACGCATAATCGTCCGTGTTGCCTATTATCAAAGGCGTTGTCACCTTATAGCCTGCGGCTTTTATCTTATCCATATCAAAGCTTATGAGCAGGTCGCCTTTCTTGACCTCCTGACCGTCGCTGACATGGGCTTCAAAATACTGTCCGCCAAGCTTTACAGTGTCGATACCGATATGGAGAAGTATCTCCACTCCATCGTCCGATACCATATTTACGGCATGCTTTGTGTCAAAAACGCTGTCTATCTTTCCGTCGCATGGAGCGTAAAGCTTGCCCTCTGACGGCTCAACGGCTGCGCCCTCGCCGAGTATCTTTTGTGAGAACACATCGTCCTCAACGTCTTCAAGCTTAACGGCAGTGCCGTTCATGTGGGAGTAAAGCGTTATCGTCTTGCCGTTAGTTTCTGTGTTTTCTGCACCCTCGGTCTGCGGTTTTTCTTCTATTTTATCAGAAGCTTTCTCAGTGCCGACAATGCTGTCAGGGTCATCGCTGTATGGCGAGTCGATAAAATCCTCAAGGTCTGATTTTATAACTGAGACCTTTGGTCCGTAAATGACCTGAACTCCGTTGCCCTTGTGGATAACGCCTGAAGCACCGCTGGCCTTGAGCATATCGTCCATGACCTTTGAGGCGTCATTCACTGTAACTCTAAGTCTTGTTGCACAGCAGTCAACGTCGGAAAGGTTATCTTTACCCCCAAGACCTTTGAGTATCATTGCGCTTACAACGTCTGAAGCCCTCTTGTCTGTGCTCTTTACCTTTGCCGCCTTAGCCTCGTTCACGTCGCTTCTGCGATAAAGCTTAGGTTCAACGTCATCAGGCTCTCTGCCAGGGGTTTTAAGATTCATCTTTGTTATCATAAAGTAGAACACAAAGTAGTAAACAACCGCATAGATAAGTCCAACAACAACTATCCATATCCAGTGGGTCTTTGCGTTGCCCTGCAAAATTCCGAAAAGGGTCATGTCTATAAGACCGCCTGAGAACGTCATTCCAACGCCAACGTTAAGAATGTGCATAAGCATATATGAAAGTCCTGCCAATACGCAATGAACAGCATACATAAGAGGTGCAACAAACAGGAATGTGAACTCCAAAGGCTCTGTGATACCTGTTATCATTGAAGTAAGAGCCGCTGACAGAAGCAAGCTTCCTACTACCTTTTTCTTTTCAGGACGAGCAGTTTTGTACATTGCAAATGCTGCAGCAGGAAGACCAAATATCATGAACGGGAATTTTCCTGCCATAAATCTTGTTGCCGATACTGAGAAAACTTCTGTTGACTTTGAAGCAAGCTCTGCAAAGAATATGTTCTGTGCGCCTGCCACCATGTTGCCGTCTATCATCATCGAGCCGCCAAGCTCTGTCTGCCAGAAAGGCATATAGAAAACGTGATGAAGTCCGAATGGGATAAGAGCACGTTCAAGTATTCCGTATATCCATGTGCCTGCATAGCCTGAGTTGAGAACGAGCACGCCAAGCTTTGATATACCAAGCTGTACTATAGGCCACAGATAGAACATTATGATACCAACGATAAGGTATGTGACAGTTGAAACGATAGGAACAAATCTTGTTCCGCCGAAGAATGAGAGCACCTGCGGAAGTTCTGTTTTATAGAACTTGTTGTGCAGTGCCGCAACGCCAAGTCCTACAAGGATACCGCCGAAAACGCCCATTTGCAGCGTGGTGATACCAAGCACTGACGTTGTGGAATTTTCTGCCATCGCCTCAACGCCGCCCTTTGCGGTGATAAGTGCGCTGATAGTGGTGTTCATTACGATATAGGCGATAGCACCCGAAAGGGCTGCGACTTCTTTTTCCTTCTTTGCCATTCCGATAGCAACGCCCATTGCAAACAGAAGCGCAAGGTTATCGAAAACGGCGCTTCCCGTTTTGCTCATTATGTCGAGTATAGTGTAAAGCACACCGCCCTCATAGATGAATTTGCCAAGATGATAGGTTTCGATAGTTGTGGCGTTGGTGAAAGAACTGCCTATTCCAAGAAGCAGACCCGCCACCGGCAGCAGTGCGATAGGGAGCATGAAAGAGCGTCCCACACGCTGCAATACGCCGAAAATTTTATCCTTCATAATAATAATATCCTCCAAAAAATTATATCTCAGTCGAATTATCATTATGGTACCGTTAATGATAATACCGCAGCGAATACATTATATATAAGCTGTGGCAATAATGCCTATACGCTTATTTTTTTCAGATGAATAGTAAGAGTTATCATTTCATCTTCCGATATAGTTTTAGCATAATTCTTCAAAATATGATCCTGCATATGCTTTGCGCATTTATACTGCTTTTTGAATTTCTTTTTTATGATATCAGCGAACTCCTCGTCCCTGCTGAGAACATTAGGAAGCTCCTGAGATTTGAAGAGTCTTTTCGCAAGATATTTTAAATGCACAAGAAATCTTTCATATGCAACAGAGTTCTTGTTTATCTTCCCTGCCAGGCAAGCGTCTGCTATCTCAGCACAGCTGTTCACCATTTTAGTGATATCCTGTATCTGTTCCATTTTTGTGCCGAGCCTTGCGTTTATGATGTGCATTGCGATAAAGCCCGCTTCATCACCCCTCAGCTCAACGCCCAAACGCTGATATATCTCCGCCACGCAATATCTTCCAAGAGCAAGCTCCTTCGGGAAACAGTCGCTTATGGCGTCCATGAGAGGATTATCAAATTCAAGTCCCTGCTTTTTTCTTTCAATGGCAAATGAGATGTGGTCTGAAAGTGTTATTATGAGCGACTCGTTTAGCCGTCCGTCGATATGTGAAGAAATATAGTCCACAAGATCTGCCGTAAGCTTTATATGCTCATATGGTATCTCGGTCAGGCACTCGATAAGCCTTTTTCTAAGCTCTGAGTCTGTGACAAGATACATTTTCTGAATCTTATCCTTATCAGGCTCGTCGCCGTATTTTTTCCCAAAGCCTATCCCCTTGCCTGAGATTATCTGCTCTTTTCCTTTATCGTCTATAACGCTTACGGTGTTATTATTTATCACCTTGATTATTTTCATTAAAAATCCCCCTATAAAATAAAAAAAGCCAACCTTAATACGAACCCACACAATATGTCCGTACAAAGTTGGTCATGCCCAGTCTATAAATGAAAGGTAACACTCCAATAAAAGATGTTATGTATCAATTTCACTATAATTATATTAACACACCTACATTTATTTGTCAACAGCATACATAAAATTTGTTTTCTGAATCTGTTTTTTTAACAAATAAACTTATTTTGTTTTGTATAAAACCTACAATTATCAGCCTGAAAAGCACAAAAAAGCCGTGGAAACACTGCTGTTCCCACGGCTTTCGGTATGTTAAGAGAGTATCTGTATAGCTTTATTACTTTGTCATAAGCTCGCAAACAAGGTTTGCAAACTCAACAGGGTTGTCGATAGACATACCCTCGATAAGCAAAGCCTGATCGTAAAGAAGCTTTGCATAGTCTTTCAGCTTGTCCTTATCGTTAGCATAGAGGTCTTTCAGCTTCTCAAAGATAGGGTGATTTGGATTTATCTCCAGTGCCTTTTCAGCCTTTACCTTATTGCCGTCATTCTGAGGCATAGCGTTGAGTACCTTCTCCATTTCGATAGTTATGCTGCCGTCTGATGAAAGACAAACAGGGTGAGTTTTAAGCTTCTTTGAAAGACGGACAGTCTTTACCTTGTCAGCGATAGCTTCCTGCATGAAAGCGAACATATCCTTGTTCTCTTCGTCAAGCTTTTTAGCCTCTTCCTTTTCTTCCTCTGTGTCAAGGTCGAGATCAGCGTCGCTTATGGACTTGAAAGGCTTGCCGTCATAGTTTATCATCACCTTGATAGCGAACTCGTCAACGTCCTGTGTAAAGTAAAGAACTTCATAGCCCTTATCCTTGATCTTTTCAAGCTGAGGGAGCATTTCGATCCTTTCCTTTGTTTCGCCGCAAGCATAGTAGATCTCTTTCTGATCTTCTTTCATTCTTGAAACATACTCTTTGAGTGTAACGTTCTTGCCGTCAAATGAGGACGGGAACATAAGGAGATCTTTCAGAGTTTCGTTTGCAGCGCCGTATGACTGATAAATGCCAAACTTAAACTGAAGCCCGAATACGCTGTAGAACTTCTCATACTTCTCACGGTCGTTTTTCAGAAGCTTTGCAAGCTCGTTCTTTATGGACTTTTCAAGGTTCTTTGCGATTATCTTGAGCTGTCTGTCCTGCTGTAAAAGCTCACGGGAGATGTTCAGTGAGAGATCCTCAGAGTCAACAACGCCCTTTACAAAGCTGAACCAGTCAGGAAGCAGGTCTGCACACTTTTCCATTATCATTACACCGCTTGAATAAAGCTGGAGTCCCTTTTCATAGTCCTTTGAGTAATAGTCAAAAGGCGCACGAGCAGGTATATAAAGCAGTGCGTCATATGTTGCAACGCCCTCGTTCTTTGAATGGATATGTGTAACAGGTGGCTCATAGTCACCGAACTTCTCCATGTAGAAGTTGTTGTAATCCTCGTCCTTAAGCTCGCTCTTGTTCTTCTTCCAGATAGGGGTCATGCTGTTAAGAGTTTCGATAGCCTTGTGTACCTCAGGCTCTTTACCCTCCTCATTATAATGAGTATGCTCGACTTCCATTCTGATAGGGAATCTGATGTAGTCAGAATATTTCTTTACAAGTGACTGTATCTGATACTGATCAAGATATGTTGAATACTTCTCGTCATCAGTATCGTCCTTGAGTTTAAGTGTGATAGTTGTGCCGACGCCGTCAGGCTTGTCACACTCTTCTATTGTGTAGCCCTCAACACCGTCAGATGTCCACTTGTAAGCCTGATCGCTGCCAAAAGCCTTTGTTACAACGGTAACTTCCTTTGCTACCATAAAAGTAGAATAGAAGCCTACACCGAACTGACCGATGATATCAACATCGTCCCCAAGGTCATTGTCTTTCTTGAAAGCGAACGAGCCTGAGTTTGCGATAGTACCAAGGTTGTTTTCAAGATCCTCCTCGGTCATACCGATGCCGTTATCAGAAACTGTAAGCGTTCTGTTTTCCTTGTCGATAGCGATATTGATAGCAAAGTCGCTCTTTTTCATTCCCACAGAAGTATCTGTCAGGGACTTGAAATACAGCTTATCAATAGCGTCGCTTGCATTTGAGATTATCTCTCTGAGAAAAATCTCCTTATGAGTGTAGATCGAATTGATCATCATATCAAGCAGTCTTTTGGATTCTGCCTTAAATTCTTTTGTCTGCATAAAATCTCGACCTTTCCTTATTTTTTTACTTTTCAGTATTGTTAGCAATATAATTAGCACTCTATCTATTTGAGTGCTAATTATATTATACAACAAGGTTGATAAAATGCAATAGTTATCACAAAATTTCTCTTATTTATTTACAAATCCATAACATTTCATCACATACCTGACAAAATACCATTTGCAAAAGCACCATGTTGTGTGTTATAATATATAGATAAGACCGAACAAGGGAGGAATAATATTTGACTACCAAAAAGTCTGTTTCTCTGCTGACCCCTGAAAAACAGCAGGAAAAGAAACTTCTTACTATAGATTGCGTGAAAATTTCACTTCTGCTCATTCTATACAACCTGCTAAACAGGATATTCGCAGTGTTATTCTTTTACGTTGCATACACTTATCACTCAGGAAAATTCACTCTTAGCTACTCGGCAGTTCTCAGCTATCTGAAAAAGCAGACCGCTTTTATAAGCTCAACTACTTTTTCCATGACGGCAAATTTGTTTATTACTCTTATGAGCGTGCTTGTTTTTGGGATAGTTTTTGCTATACTTTTCCGAAAACGAGAATCAAGCTTCATAAAGCCGAAAAAAGGCACGGCAGTAAAAGGGTTAAAATGGTTTTCAGCCTGCTTTGTGATAAACATTCTGCTGTCACAGCTCATATCTATCCTCACGGGTATACTTGGTCAAAACGGAGTGACAGTTCCCACAAGCGATTTTTCCATTCATCAGCCCTCTGCCATTGCAGTAATAGTGCAGTTCTCATACGTTGTGATAATAGCCCCTATCGTGGAGGAATTTATCTACCGTGGAGCGATCCTCACGGCTCTAAGCCCATACGGAAGGGGTGCGGCGGTGCTTTTCTCAGCGCTTGCATTCGGACTTATGCATGGAAATATTCCTCAGGCGGCTTCGGCATTCGGCACAGGACTTGTTTACGCTATTATCGCCGCAAAGTGCGGCTCGATACTGCCAACAGTTATAATACACTGTCTAAACAATCTGCTTGCAAACTTCTCGTCCATATCTGATGCGATAGGACTTGAACACTATGAAACATTCATGAGCGTTGCTGAGATAGTCATAGGTCTGGTGGGCTTTATGGTTCTTTTCACAAGTCTTAAAAAGCTTATCATTGATGACAGCGAAAACGTGCTTACACCGAAAGAATGTCGCAGATACGTCTTTACAAACCCTGCCACTATAGTATATATGCTCTGCCTTATCATACCGATAATAAAGAGTCTTGTCCAAGCAAACAGCTAAAAATCACAAACAAAAAACGGGTGACTGCCAATAACAAATTGACAGCCACCCGATATTTTTTTATCCAAAAAGCCTATTAATAAGCCTTGCCCCAAAGCACCATATGCTTTGCAGGCTTTCCACAGCATACGCAGATATCTGCTATCTCTTCCTGCTCGAACGGGATACATCTTGAACCTACTCCTGTGAGTTCCTTTACCTTATCCTCGCAAGCTTCGTCGCCGCACCACATTGCCTTAACAAAGCCGTCGCCCTTTTCCTCAAGAGCCTTTGTTATCTCGTCAAGTGTCTTGCAAACATAGGTACGTCTTTCTCTGTTTTCAAGTGCCTTCGCATAAAGACCATCATGAACAGCCTGGAGTCTTTCATTCACTGTTTCAACAAGCTCACCAAGCTTGCAGAATACCTTTTCTCTGTTGTGTCTTGTAACAAGCACACACTGATCGTTCTCAATATCCTTTGGACCAATTTCAAGTCTTACAGGAACGCCCTTCATCTCATACTGTGCAAACTTCCAGCCAGGTGACTGTTCTGAATCGTCGAGCTTAACTCTTATGCCTGCATTTTTAAGTGTGTTGTAAAGCTCGTTAGCCTTGTCAAGAACGCCCTCTTTGTGCTGTGCTATAGGTACGATAACTACCTGAACAGGTGCAACAGCAGGTGGCAGAACAAGTCCGTTATCGTCGCCGTGTGTCATTATAACTGCACCGATAAGCCTTGTCGTAACGCCCCATGATGTCTGGAATGGGTGTGCAAGCTTATTATCTCTTCCAGTATAAGTGATATCAAAAGCCTTTGCAAAGCCATCGCCAAAGTAATGCGAAGTGCCTGCCTGCAAAGCCTTGCCGTCGTGCATAAGAGCCTCGATAGCGTATGTTGCTTCTGCACCTGCGAACTTGTCGCTCTCTGTCTTTCTGCCCTTTACGACCGGCATAGCAAGCTGCTGCTCACAAAAATCAGCGTATACGTTGAGCATTCTCTCTGTCTCCTCGATAGCCTCCTCAGGTGTCTCGTGGATAGTATGACCCTCCTGCCACAGGAACTCTCTTGAACGAAGAAATGGTCTTGTTGTTTTTTCCCAACGTACAACAGATACCCACTGATTGTAAAGCTTAGGAAGATCTCTGTAGGAATGAACTATATTAGCATAATGCTCGCAGAAAAGCGTTTCAGACGTTGGTCTTACGCAAAGTCTGTCTTCAAGCTTTTCACTTCCGCCGTATGTTACCCAAGCTACCTCAGGGGCAAAGCCCTCAACGTGGTCTTTCTCCTTCTGAAGCAGGCTCTCAGGGATAAACATAGGCATACAAACATTTTCATGACCAAGCTCCTTGAACTTTGTGTCAAGTATATGTTGGATATTCTCCCATATTGCGTAGCCGTAAGGTCTTATTACCATACAGCCCTTTACGCTTGTGTATGAAACAAGCTCAGCCTTCATACATATATCAGTATACCACTTTGCGAAATCCTCGTCCATGGAGGTTATCGCGTCAACCATTTTCTTATCCTTAGCCATTTATAAAACCTCTTTCTTATATCATTCAGGCATTGTCATTATTCTTGTTGCCGTCGTCTTTTTTAACAGCTTCACTGCTGACATTCTTCTTTTTCTTTTTAAAATTAATAGCATAGATATCCTCGTTATATATCTTATAGTTGGGATCCCAGCCGTCAATGTGGGACTTATCAAATATGCCCTGTACCTTATAGTTCTCAGGATCATTCCCTGTATTCTCACCGTCCACCCTTTCGGGATCGTCCTTTTCGGCAAGCTCAGGGTGACGTTTTTCAATAAATCGTGCTATTTTTGGAGTGATAAGGCAGGCAATGACGATAAAGGTCATTATTACGACACAGCCTGCTGCCAGCTTCAACAGCAATAGCAGTAATTCTTTATTCAGACAAGTCACCTCTTTTCGCAAATATAAAGTTATTATAGCACAATTATTATCCAAATTCAAGAGGTGAAATATGAATTTACCGCCATTTCTGACCTTTAGCACGAAAAAAAAGGCGGAACAAAGTCCGCCTTAAAGCATTTTCTTTCGTTTGAAAAAGATTATACACACTATCACTACTATTATACTAAGGGCTATAACACCCGGATACCCCTCTTTAAGTTCGGGCATATTCTGAAAGTTCATGCCATACCAGCCTGTGATAAGGGTCAGAGGGAAAAATATAGTGGATATGACCGTAAGAAACTCCATATTCTTGTTCTGCTGAGCATTGACATGGGACTGATAAGCGTCTCGCACCTGCGTTGCATATTCAAGAAGATGTACAGTTCTGCCCATGAGCCTGTCGGCACGGTCTGAGATAGTGCCGAAATATTTTTTCTGCTTTTTCTCAAAGAAGCCGTTCTCGTCCTCTTCAAGCTCTCTGCCCAGATCCATTATTTCATCATAGTAGCTTCTCAAAATAAGAAGCTCTTTTCTGATAGGCGTTATGGTTTCAAGAAAATCGTCCGTCTTGCCATCGTTTACGTTCTCCTCAAGCTCCATAAGCTTTTGCTCATGTTCCGCAAGAAGCTCGGTGTCACGGAGCATAAATTCGCTGAAAAAATTGTAGATAAAATGCTCCCTGCTCTCTCCCTGATTATGCCTGCTTCTCTGTATGCGTTGGACTAACCTGAGCGAGAACTCCTCATCGTCTATTATCACCATATTTTTATTGTCGATAAAAAACTGTATCCTGTGTCGGCTTCCCTTTATGTCAAGAAGCTTGGGGATAGAAAGCGTGCCTGCCAGACAGAAAGGCTGTGATTCTATCTTACAGAACACAACGTCACGCAGGGATATCACGCCCTCGTAGGTTATGTTCGCCGTTCTGAGGGTTTCCTCTGCGTGAGCAGAGTCGGTAATAAACACAGCCGAGCAAGTTTGCTCGCTTAGCTGTGCCGGTGTTATTTCTTCAAGTGAACCCTTCAGGGCAAATATTGTCATTTATCCTCGACCTCCGCCTTTGAAGCTCTTTCATAGGCAAGATCATAGAAAAGTTCCTGAGAATTAAGTGGCTCTTTGCCGTCTGAAACAAGGGTATATTCCCCGTCAGAGTCAAGCTCTCTTGCCTGACAATTATCTGCAAGCATTTTGTCGAACATCATGCTTATCTGAGACTTGATATCCTCGTCAAGAATAGGTGCAGCGACCTCAACACGTCTGAGGGTATTTCTTGTCATAAAGTCTGCGGAAGCAATATATATCTTTCTTTCCTCGCCCTTGCCAAACATATAGATACGGGAATGTTCAAGAAAACGTCCTACAATGCTTATTATCCTGATGTTGTCGGTTTCGCCCTCAACGCCTGGGATAAGACAGCATATGCCTCTTACCACAAGGTCTATCTTAACGCCTGCTCTTGAAGCTTCGATAAATCTGTCGATTATCTTCTTATCAGTGAGAGAATTTATCTTTACGCCTATATAGCCCTCTCCCCCTGATTGTGCTATGGCTATCTGCTCGTCTATCATATCAAGCACCTTGTTTTGCAGACAATTCGGTGCAACAAGAAGCTTGTCAACGCTCTTTACAGTATCGTCAGAAGCAAGAGCATTGAACACGTCTATAGCGTCCTTTGCGATGTCCTTATCGCAGGTCATAACAGACAGGTCGGTATAAAGTCTTGAAGTTTTCTCGTTGTAGTTTCCGGTGCCTATCTGAGTATAATACTCGGTCTTTGTGCCTGAACGCTTTGTGATAAGGCAAAGCTTTGAATGTACCTTATAGCCCTCCAGACCATAGATAACAGTACAGCCAGCCTTTTCAAGTCGGCGTGACCACTCGATATTATTTTCCTCATCAAATCTCGCTTTAAGCTCCACCAACACAAGAACGTCCTTGCCGTTCTCTGCGGCTTCACAAAGGGCTTCGACCACCTCACTGTGCTTTGCCACACGATACAATGTCATTTTTATAGACACAACATTTTTATCGTCAGCCGCCTCACGGAGCATATTGATAAAAGGCTTTATGCTATCAAAAGGATAAGAAAGCAGTCTGTCTTTCTTTTTTATCTGCGGCAGGATCGGCTTGTTATCGTCAAAGGCAGTAAACCTCTGCGGAACTCTCTTTTTATAGAAAAGCTCGGTTTTCTGTCTGAGTATATCCTGTATCTGGAACAGGAATGACAGATCAAGAGGAGTGCTGTTTCTGAAAACAGATTTTTTATTCACTTCAAGCTGTTTGCAGAGCAGGTCAACGATATTGTTATCAAGCTGCCTTGAAAGCTCCAGTCTGACAGGTGCAAGACGCTTTCTTTTCTTGATAAGGTCAGCCATGAACTCACGGTAATCAAGATCTTCGTCGTAAAGTGCGTCAGCGTCGATATCAGCATTTCTTGTAACTCTTATAAGCGACTTTGACTTGACGGTGTAGCCCTTGAAAATTTTAGGTACATAGTGGAGGATAAGCTCCTCAGAGAGCATATACTTGCCTGTTGAACCGACCTTTATAAGTCTTGGAAAGACCTCACTTCCGCAGGAGATAACACCCAGCTTCTCCTTAGAATTTTTGCTTTCAAGGACAACTGCGGCATAGATATCCTTATTTTTAAGGAAAGGGAAAGGCTGTCTTTTGCCCACCACCATAGGCGACAGGAGCGGAGCTATCTGATTAATAAAATACTGTTCCAACTGAGAATTTTCCTCCGCTGTAAGCTTGGAAAAATCAACAAGAGCAACGCCCTGCTCGGCTATTTTCTTCATAAGGTCAGCGTAGATCTTATTTTTACGCTCGTTAAGCTCGCCCACTCTAGCGATAACGGCTTTGAGCTGTTCCTTAGCGGTCATATTTGTTTTATTTTCCCTACTGTCTGGATCGACCTCCATCTGGTCAGTAAGCGAGCCTACACGGACCATAAAGAACTCGTCCAGATTGCTCTGATAGATAGAAGCAAAAGAAAGTCTTTCACAGAGTGGCACGCACTCACGCTCAGCCTCCTCAAGGACTCTTTCATTAAATTTCAGCCATGACAGCTCTCTATTCATAAACACATTTTTCATTGTGCCATACTCCTTTTATTATGATATCAAAACATCTATACTGATTTAATATATTATATCACAAAACGGCAAATTGTTAAAGAGTTTTAAGCAAAATTCATGTAAAATATTCTTATTTTACACTTCCTATATTGTAGCTGCGCACAAAAATTATGCAAAATGACGCATTTGCTTTTTTAGCAAAAGCATAATACTGTGCAAAAAGGCAAAAATCAAAAAAGTCCAAACTTTTTGCGCAAAAAAGGTTGACAACGGGGCATAAATAGTGTATAATAATCAAGTCGCTATGAGAAACGCATATGGCGGTATAGCTCAGTTGGCTAGAGCACTTGGTTCATACCCAGGGTGTCACCGGTTCAAATCCAGTTACCGCTACCACATTTCTCATAGCGAAAAATCGGCCCGTTGGTCAAGAGGTTAAGACGCCGCCCTTTCACGGCGGAATCATGGGTTCAATTCCCGTACGGGTCACCAAATTACTTCCCTGAAAATAACGTATTTGCGTTGTTTTCGGGGATTTATTTTTCCCTAAAATCTCCTCAACCACTTATCTGCCACTTATTTTGAAAATAACCGTTTTCGACTACCTCTTGGCTGTGTTCTATGTACCCCGCAAGGCTTGCGCCCTGCGGTTGTTTTTATGCCCCGAAAACTTGTCCGAACTGTTTTTCTTCCTGCTCGTCCTCATCTTCGTAGGTGCCCTCTGTGCTGTCCTCGGAGTGCTTTTCTTCTTTCACTTTAACCTCGTTCGTGAAGCTTAGAGCGTTGCTTATCGCATCGCAGTTGCGTGCTCTCGCCTCTTGGAACATATGGGAATATAAATTTAAGGTCGTTCCAACAACGCTATGTCCCATATCTGCGGACACCGCTACAACGTCCACACCCTCAAAAATCAGTAGCGAGGCATGTAGGTGACGTAGAGAGTGAATATTTCGGAACGGTATTCCGATACGCTCGCAGTAGCCCTGAAGCCACTCAAAGGGAGTCTGCGGATTCATAGGTGCGCCGTTCCATTTGGTGAACAACCTGTCGTGACCCTCCCATTTTGTACCGAGCTGTTTCGCTTCCTTGGCCTGCTCTGTCCTGAACTGCTTTAGCAGATTCATTATAGACGGCGGAAACTTTGACACACGCTTGGACTTTCGCGTCTTAGTGGTATCGGTGTATATGCCTTTTTCTTTTGTATACTGAGATGTTCTGCGGACATGGATCAGGCTGTTCTCAAAGTCGATGTCCTTCCATTCCAATCCCAGCATTTCGCTGCGCCTGAAGCCGCTGTATATCGCAAGCAGCAGATACACTTGGTATTTCATAGGCTCGTCCTTTAAATGTTCGTAGAGTGTTTTTACCTCGTCCAGCGTATATATCTGCTTTTCCTCTTGCTCGGATTTTGGAACAACCACCCGTCTGCAAGGATTGTCAGTCAGCATTCCCATACGGATAGTGTAGCTGAACACATCGCTGATAAGGCTGAGATGATGCACCGCCGTTTTGCGTGACAGCGGCTTTCCGTTGTTCATGTTCTTTCCGTTAACCAGAAGGTCGGTGATGAATTTCTGAACATCTCGACTGGTTATCTTATCAAGTCTTTTGTGACCGAGTGCTGGGTATATGCGTTTGGTGAGTTGTTTCATTCTTGAATACGATGTCGGACGAAGATTGACCTTTGCATATTCTTCAAACCACTGTTCGGCAAAGTCCTGAAACTTGATATTCGCCGTGACCTGACCTTTCATGCACTTGTCCTCAAAAAGAATAGCCTGCTTCTGAAGCTCTTTTTCGATCTGCTTCTTGTTCATACCGTCCGCAGGCTTCCATGTCATGGTCTGCACGACCTGATTACCTGATGTATCATATCCGCAGGAAACTCTGATCTGATAGGAGTTTCCCCTTTTTCTTATCGTAGCCATAAGTTGATTCCCTTTCTGTCAACATAGATTTTATGGCATACTCCTGTTACTCTAATCATAGCGCGCATTCGGCTGTATGTCAAGTAACTTAATGTATCTTTTTGTCTTTTCGGGAGTATGCCCAAATCTATGTCCTTTGTTCTGTGGTGTTTGTGGTTTTTCTGTCTGTTGACGTTCAAACAGCGTAAAATCGCCGTTCTCAGCATACAGACTTACTTGTTGGTTGTCTGTCCGTTGAAATACGCAAGCAAGTCTGCCTTGTTGATAAGCATCTTGCCGTTCACGCCGTCACCTGTCCTCAGATACGGCAGCTTACCCTGCTTGATCAGCTTACGGACGGTATGTTCGGACAACCCCTTGACTGCTTCGGTGCATTCCTTTACGGTCAGCATCTCCACGGCATCAGACTTGACCTTGGATACCTGTTCGGGATCATTGGCTTCGATAAGTTCGCTCAGGATATTTACGAGCTGAGCGATAAGCTCGTTCTTTCTGTTTGTTGTCATAGTGACCTCCATAGCAGGTACTTCCCCTGCTTTCTATCTTGTTTGTATGTTTATTCCAGCACGTTTTTTCTTGTAGTGCTGTTGTACTTGTACTGCTGAAAATCGGAACTCAGCCCACAGGCAGAAATAAAAGCCTTAGCCTTCCTCAGTTCACGGGAAAGCTCGTCCTCACGGCTGATACGCTTGGCTTCCTTTTTCAGCTTCTCACGGGTGAAAAGTCCCTTTTGTTCCTCGGCTTTCTTGTAGGTAGCAAGCTCCGAAGAAACAGCAGACAACTTTGCTTTCAGTTCATCACGCTCCCTAACAGCTTCATCACGTTCCTTACGGAGCTTCTTAGTCTGTTTCTGCGATGCAACTTCTTTTTTTGCAAGGTCGGTGATGTTCTGCCAGTCCTCCTGCGATACTGTAACCTTACCGCCGAACACGGTCTTTCCCGTTTCAATGCTGTCGATCTCCGCAAGTTTAGCAGTTTTCTCCTTGACAGCTTTAAGCATTTCTCGCTTTTCGCCAAGTTCCGCTTTGACCTGAGCATTCTGCTCTGCCAGTTCGTCAGCCTGACGACGCTGTTCCTTGTACTCCTCAACTTCCAGCGTACCTCTCGCCTTTTCGGGAGCGAGGGGCTTGATGCCGTGTTCAAGGCAGTTCTTATTCAGCACTTCGACCTCGGCAGCTCGCCAACGGGCAATAGCCTGCTTCCCTTCACCGAAGCTCATTTCTTTCAGAGCCTGGGCGATACCGTTCTGTGTGTCTTGCCCACGCTTGTAATGCCCAACAGGAATGTAGTCAATGTGCAGGTGTGGAGTTGCCTCGTCCATGTGCAGGACGGCATTAAAAACATAGAAGTTCGGGTTGCGATCCTGGAAACTTTCCATGTACTCTTTCAGGCAATCAGCCACAAGCTGAAAGTCCTCAGTGCCGTATCCCGAATCTTCCATCTTGCCAATCTGCACAACGTCCTCATAAAAGCTCTTACGTTTGTCGGCGGCAGTGCGGACAGTGTTGCAGGGTTTTACCCCAAAGAGATACTCGTAATAGCTTCCCTGAACCTTGCGGTCGTTACGCTTCTGTTTGGCATTATAACGCTAGGTGGATTCAGCAAAAAGCTGATCGTATGCTTCGCCTATCGGCTGACGCACGAAGGTGATGTTCTGCGGAGTACGGAGCGGATCAACATTGTCCGCCACGAACTCCCTGTTATTGTGAGTCAGAGACCCCTTTCCCTGACCGAATGAAATTCTTTTCTGTTTCATAATTTCGCCTTTCTTGTTCATTGGATTTACTTCTCTATCTCTACGAAATCCAATACAAAAACATAGGCATCAACTCCTTTCTTGACCGCTGAGGCGGAGAAGGCAAGCACAAGACTTCGCTATGTGCTACGCCAGTCCTGACGGACAGATTTTTCCTGAACGACACAATAGAGAGTCGCAGGGAAAAAGCTGCGTAGCAGCGATTACAAGGGTGCAGAGCGCCGCTTGTAACTCCGTAGTACTTGTGACGGGGAAATACCCACATCACAAGTACATACTCCGTCCTGCGGGGCTAAGACGGCTGACAGAGCAGCCGAAAATGTGGACACAGTAATGCAGAAATCCGCATTACATTTTTTCAAAATCAGCATTTCAAAAATGATGATTCTACTCATGAACTTTCGCTCAAAAGTGAGCTAAAGTCTATGCGATTATCCTCAATTTTAACTCGGACAAAAATGTCCAAGTTCGCTATCCTGAATCAGAACGGCAGCTCGATCTCAACACCGAGCGTGTCAAGCAGATAGTCTGTCTCCTTATCATAAATTCTGGTCTCCTCGATTGATAGATAGTTGTAGAAACGAACTACCGCTTCACGAACATCCAGACCGCTTCTTTCTTCAAGGATAGAAGTCAGCTTTTCAACCCTTTCCATATCGGGCATACACGTCACCTCCTTTCCGCAAAAATGCTCAACCAACATCAACCGACAGCAACCAACATTCAAGTCTGTATTTTGCAAACTCCGTAATACCGTCGTTTCAATGTCAGCCACCACAAAAAACACAAAATCCGGTAAAATCAGATATGGGGATTCACATGAACCATCTGAGCCTTTTTGTTGTTGGCGGCGGTCACATTTTCGTAGGCGATATATCCGTACTCGGCAAGCGTATCGAGTGCCGAATAGAAGTCCTTTGCAGTAGGAAAAAGATTGCATCGGCACGCGTGGTAGAGGTCTGACTTCAAGCCATGTTTAATATTCTTTGTCTTGAAAATCTGAATGATCTTCTCAGCCTTTACAATGTTCCCGTCGGGAGCGTTCACGCTGAAACCATATATCGCCTGATAGCGATAGTAGTGAGCTATATTAAAAGCCCTCAGCAGTGTGTCATGATTTACACTTTCCTCGGAAGGCTCGATACCCCTGGAACAGCAGTCGGCACAATGAAGAATACAGGCTATCCGAAGTATCAGACCATGAAACTTTCCGCCCCAGTCCTGACAGCAGCACATGGATTCCTTGATCTCTTTTTCGATATAGTTGTTGCAGTATTCGATATACTCCTCGGAAGCGTGGCGGAACAGGTGCAGTATCATTTCCTCTCCATTGTGATCCTTTTTTCCTTTCAGGAGCTGATGAATGAAATCATGATATTGCTCCCTGACTTCTTTTGATATAGGTGCGGTATCATATCTACGATTTCCCACATCGCTCTTGGCGAAGCAGGGAACGAAACGTGCGATCAGTCCGCTTGACCTGAAAGCGGTATCATTCATCATGTTGTCCCATATATACGGCTGACCTGCGAGAGCGACAGAAAGATAAGGACGGGGAATTTCCGTTCGTCCTCGGATAACTCTGTTGCAGATGTACTTCTCACCGTTCCACGCTTTAAGGAGCAAGTCGAGATTTGGAATACCGCCATTGTACTTGCCGTTGAAGTTGGAAAGCATTCCGGCTTCGTCAGAGATCATCAACAGAGAATCATTCTCGCTCAGCTCTATCACAAGGGATTCGGGCGTTATATCGTCAACAGCGATACGAATAGGAGTGGTGTTTCTGATATTATCTGCCTGGACACGGAGCTTTGCTATGGCTGCGGTGTCAGGCTCGTCCTCTTTCTCCATAGACTTCACACGGGCTTCCAGCGCCTTAACGTCCTGCTGTGCCTTGTACATTTCCTCACGGTGGTCTTTGTTGTACTTGCTCTCAAAGGTGTCGAACGGAGCTTTGATAAAGTGCATAACAGGGCTTTTTCTTTCAGAAGGCTGTGCTATGATGATAGAATACAGCACAGGCGGTTCGGTGTGGTCTGCCTTGCCCGCAAGTCGGTACAGACCTGTGAAGCAGTAGCCCACGGCTGAGAGCATCGCTGTCCCTGCCATTCCCACATCGGTGGAAGTCGTGACCGAGATCGACTGTGCCATGTTTCGCAAGACGCTCGGCAACGCATCGAGCGGAAAAGGGATAGCGTTCGCACTCTGCCGAAGCGGACGGGGTTCTACCCATTTGATTTCATTCATAAGTTTTGTTTTCCTCTACTTTTGTAATTTTTCTTGTATTTCTATTGACAGATTGCGTTTTCTATGCTATAATAAGAAAAGAAATAACACGTTCCAATTTTTAAAGTGTATTATATGCTATTCAAGTAGCATTCGTCAAGCAAAAATAATCAGAACCGAGTAAGTTCTGCCTTTTGCACAAATTGGAGGGACACAAAATGACTGTCTTTTGGAGAAAATACAATGAATTATGTGATGAGCGAGGAATCAAGCCGAGAACATTAGCCACCGAGCTGGGCATTTCGGCTGCGACCGTCACCAAATGGGTGAATGACGGTATGCCTAACCTCGATATGATAACAAGAATAGCCGAATACTTCGATGTTCCGATAGATTATCTCATTAACGAGGACGATACGCCGATCATTCCGCAGGCAAATAAGAAGAGAAGTGTGTTCAAGTCGGTAAGCTCCCTTTCACAGAGGTGGGTTAGCCTTCGTCGTGGAAGCGAGATCAGCCTGGAAATGCAGCTCAAGATCATTCCCTATGTGAATTGTACGGTGCAGTTTCTGAATAATGATAAGTATATTGAGTACGTCCCCGAAGCTGAGTATGACACCGAGCATTTGAAGGACACCGAAACGATATTCGATATTCTGGGCATTCTCGATCACTGTGCCGACACCGAGAGCTATCGCATCGTGCAGGTGCAACTTTCACGCATCGTGCTGTATCACCTGAAAGAAAAAGGTTTTGACCGTGAAGCACTCCGCACCGAGCATCTCGATCAGGAGAAGATGGCGTATCTTTACACGGGCAAGGACAGCGGTAAAACGCATAACTACGGGCTGAACTTCTCGGATATGGATTTTCTCAGGGAGTTTACGGGGCTGAGTTATCAGATTATGTTTACGGGGATTGAATAAGGATATGGAGCTGAGAAGCATTTCCTATTTGGCTCTTTTCTTTTTGAGAGGAACTTTGATTCCGGTGGAGTCGAAGTTGAATGACTAAGACCGATAAGATCATTAAAACAGTTCTCGAAATCTTGACATTACGCCTGAAAAATGGTACAATAATATATTAAAACTCTTTTATTATTTGTGTATTAGGAAGGATATAGAATGGTAGCTGATTATATTCGTGAAAAACTTAAAGACGGTCCTGAGCAAGAATTAGTTGTTGGTCCATTAGTAGAACGTCTTGTATCCAATGGTTGGAAAATAGAGCAGATTGTTTACGGAAAAAATGAATGGAAAGTTCCTAAAACTCCTTCTGAAGCATCCAAAAGAGAAAAAGGGACTTCATTTGATTATTTTCCAGTTGACATAGCGGTATTTGAGAGTCCAGAAACTTGCGGAGATTATCGTCATCTTCTATTTTTAATAGAATGCAAGCAGCCGAATATTGATGTTGGATTACAACAACTTGAAACATATTTATCCTTAGAACCTCATGTTAAACTTGGAATATGGGCGAATAATCCTGATATTTCTTCAGATACATTATTTGTTTATAAAGATGCTAAAGGATTGAGCTTCCCAAAAAAGAAAACGGTTAAAGACATTCCCTTAATAGGTGCTCCAATTAGTCCAACGTCAGTTAATCTTACTTTTAACGATTTAGTAATACCGACAAAAGATACGTTATACAAAACATTCTCCGAATTATTAGACAAAGTTGTTGCGCAAGATGGAAACGTTACTCGTAGAGAAGAACAACTCGATCAATTATGTAATATAATACTTTTAAAACTTGATAGTGATAAACAGGGTAAAATTGATCCAAAAAACGAAGTGTATTTTCGAGTTTTTGCTACTGAAAGTGGTACGGGCGATTACATTAAGGAAAAATTCAGTACTTTCACCGATATTTATCCGGATATATTCATAACACAATCTGATCAGGAAATCCGTTTTGATAATGCTACAATTCATGATATAGTTGAAAAAATATCAAAATTCAACTTTATTGACATTGGAGCAGATACGGTATCTATTGCTTTTCAGGTGTTAAGAAGTGCGGCATTAAAGCAAGAAGAGGGTCAGTATTTCACGCCAAAACAGGTAATTCAAGCTGCAATGAAATTGATGGACTTGAATCTCAATGACATTATTATTGATATAAAAGCACTGAGATTGATACAATTTAATTATTCCTCCGCCGATTTTGCCGCTTGAGGGGTAAGTTGGCATTTGAGGGGTAAGTTGTGGAAAGTCGTGGTGTCCCGGTTGTTTTTATAGGAGGTATTTGTACATGTCTGGAGGAACAAAGCAACAATTCAAGCAGTTTAGTATTACCTGTGCCGAAGATGCATGTCTTGTGTTGGGAATGCTAATATCCGGGATTAGTGTCAATCTTGAAAAATATAAGGAGTATGCGTCTGAGGCAGAATCATTATTGGAAAGCATCCAAGAAGAATTTGTTCCCGCTAAAGAATATGACGATGTTAATGATAAGCTCCTTTATAGGCAGCGTGAGATTCTAAAATTTACAGCGGATCATCAGAGCAGTTCTTTTTCATACATAGATCTACGCAAGATTCTGGAGAAACACAAATATATTTCATCACCACTCTCAGAAGAAGTGGCAGCAATTCTCTCTGAATTTCTCGATGTGCGAAATTGGACCTTTCACAATCCACAGTCATTAATGGTAGCTGCTAAAGAAGTGGCCCATAAAGACATCCCTGATGAGTTGAAGGAAATTGCTCAAGTAACGCCACAGTTAAATCCGGTACTTATACGAAAAATATGTCGGTACGAATTAGTCATGCTTGCCTCACTTACAATCCATGCACAAAAACGCATAGAACAGTTTGAAAAAGTTCTTAGAAGTATGAAAGCCGACTACCAAGAAATATACGATTCCATTGAGAATAAGCCCTTCCTAATGACCACTCAGGGATTTTCAGACAGAGTACAATATGTTGAATTGAATGCTACTTCTGGTTTGTCGGATTATCACAGCGACATTGCCCAGATATCAATGGCAATTCAAAAATCAAAATATGATGGCTCAGATGAAAAGTTTAATGATTGGGTTGTAAGGCTGGATGCTGAAAACTCTTGCTGTGATAGTACACTTGCGGAGGAGCCACAAAATGAAGTAAATCACAAATAAGGAATACGAAGAGTGGCAGAAGTGCAAAGCGGAGAAAGCAAAAGGTCATGTGCTGTTGCCGGATACCGTTCGGTTCATCTGCGAGGCCAACGGATATAACGCAGAGAAGATCGGGCAGCACTTCCTTGAAATCCTGCCGAAGAGCTGCCCACCTGAACAGAGATAACAAGAAACGCCTCCGAGCCGGTATGGTTCAGAGGCGTTGCTGTGTCTATGGGATTATGCTTTGATCTCGGTGCCGTCCTTGAAGGTCACCCGGATGTCTTTTTTGCTGTGAACGGTGATGTAATCGACCATCGCCAACCAGTCGGAATCCCGGAACTCCGTCAGCGGCTTCCGGCTCCACAACTCCTGCAGGTAGGTTTCGATCTGGTGCCTTCGGGCTGTGCGCTCGGCAATCAACTCGGTGACCTCGGTATGTCTGGCTTTGGCCTTATCGAACCGAGCCACCAGACCGTCGTAGCGTTTCTGGTAGTCAGCTTGATCAAGAGCAACGTGAGCGTTTTCTTTGATACACTCCTCGATGAGCTCGGCAGCGATGTTGATCTCAGCTTCCAGCTCAGTCAGCTCTCCCTCAAAGGCCGTAGTGTCGAGACTCTTTGAAAGGACTTGCTCATATATGGCTATAAACTGTTCCTTCTGGTCGATCACCTGATTGGCGGCCCGGAGAAACAGTTCTTTTATTTCCTCTTCGGTGAGCGTCGGTGTGGTGCATTTCAGTCCGTCGAACTTATGATTGCATTGCCAGATCACTTTCCGGTAGGCATCATTGCTGTGCCAGACTTTCGGACCGTACCAGCTGCCACAGTCGCCGCACTTGATCTTGCTGGAGAAAATGCTGACCGAACTCTTACGATTCCGGCCCTTTTGGCGGGTGGCCATCAGAGTCTGCACTATCTCAAAGGTTTCTGGATCGATGATGGCCTCATGGTTATCTTTGACATAATACTGCGGAATTTCGCCTTCGTTGGCCTTTTTCTTCTTGGTCAGGAAATCGACTGTGAAGGACTTCTGTAATAGCGCATCACCCTTGTATTTTTCGTTCGTGAGAATGCTCTTGATGTTGCTGGGATTCCAATGGTCCTTGCCGCCGGGCGAAGGAATGCCTTCTTCGGTCAAAATCCGAGCAATCTGAAATGGCGATTGCCCTTGAAGGAACATCCCATAGATACGCTTGACCAGTTTGGCCTGCTCCGGGTTGACCACGAGGTTGTGGTCTGGACCCATGTCATAGCCCAGAAACCGCTTGAATGGCACCGTGACTTTGCCGTCTGAAAACCGCTTCCGCTGGCCCCATGTGCAGTTCTCGGAAATGGATCTGGATTCCTCCTGTGCCAGCGAGGACATGATCGTCAAAAGAAGCTCACCCTTGCCATCAAAGGTCCAGATGTTTTCCTTCTCAAAATAGCACTCCACATTGTGCTCTTTCAGGGAGCGGATGGTGGTAAGGCTGTCAACCGTGTTTCTGGCAAAACGGCTGACCGACTTAGTGATGATCAGGTCGATCTTTCCAGAAAGGGCGTCCGCTACCATGCTCTTGAATCCCTCACGCTTTTTAGTGTTCGTCCCGGTGATTCCCTCGTCAGTATAGACGCTGACGAACTCCCAATCGTCCCGCCCTTGGATATAGTTTGTGTAGTAATCGACCTGCGCTTCGTAGCTGGTCAGCTGTTCTTCATTGTCGGTGCTGACACGAGCGTAGGCTGCCACACGTCGCTTCTTTTTACTGTTGATCGGTGCCGACGTGAAGCGTGACAGCGTCGCCGGTATTGTGGTTACGGTTTTGGCCATTTCTTTTCGCTCCTTATTTTCTTTATTCTTTCGCTCATTGCCTTCCTGCGTTTGTCTGTCCAAGCAGCCTTCATTGATTCTCTTGCTTTTTCCCGTCGCTCCTCGGTCCAAGGAGTGCCGTGACGTTTATCTAAGAAGTCTCTGGATTCGGTGTGACCGTCCCGGAAATGGAATGTAACCGTGTGGTCGAGGATTGCGGCGCTTTCAATCTGTGCATCCATCGCAGCCTCGTCAAATTCGTCAAGACCGAGGACGTCAATCACCAGCCGCTTCATGGTCTCGTCCCGGATGCCGGGGTTGTGGCACTGATCCTTTGGGCCGATGCAGTACCAAGACCGTGTCGGGGTGCCGTCCTTACGCTTTCCAGATTGGCAGCGGTAATTGGCACCACAGCAGCCGCACTTTATGAAGCCGGTGAACTCATAGAAAAGGTGCTTGTTGGGATTGGTGTCCTTACGCTTGTGCCGTTCTCCCCAGAGCTTTCTGCGCTCGTCTGTCCACCAGTCGGTCTTGGCGGTTGACTGCCATTTGGTCGTGACTTCGTGGCCGTCGTAAAAGCGGAAGGTCAAGGTGTCGTCTCCAATGACGATGATCTCCTCAATCTGCTTGCTGAAAGCATCCTCATCAAATTCGTCAAGGCCCAGCACCTTGGCAGCGGTGTTCTGGAGCATCTTCTCCGGTATGTTCTTTGACGGGCAAGCTGACGCACCTTTCTGGCTTTTTGTCTGGCAAGTCCAGATGTAGTAAACCTCACCGGCGGTGTTTCGCTTTCCGCTGTGGCGGTAGTGCTTGCCGCAGCAGCCGCAAGTGATCTTGGTGGAGAAGGCCGAGAGATTCAGCGACTTATTTCCGAAGGGGCCAAGGTCCCGTCTGCGCTTGAACTCGGCTTGTACCGCTTGCCACTCATCCATCGGGATGATGGCTTCGTGAGTATCCTCGACGAAGTACTGTGGAAGCTCGCCGTAATTCTTTCTGCGGTGTTTGGTGATGGGGTCTTCGCAGTATTCCTTCTGGAAAAGCATGTTCCCTGTGTAGGTGATGTTTGTTAGGATGACCTTCACATTGGAGTCCACCCACGGCTTTCCTTGCCGGGTATAAATGCCTCGTTGCATCAGGGCTCTGCCGATTTCTATGCGTGATGCGCCTTTCATATACTCAGCATACATCCAGCGGACGATCTCGGCTTCCTCCGGAATGATGACCAGCTTGTCATCCTGCCACTCATATCCGAATATCGAGAACTTGCCGTTGGGAATGCCTTGCTTGAATCGCTTTATCATGCCCCATTTGACGTTTTCCGAAATGCTGCGGCTCTCTTCCTGCGCAAAAGAAGCGAGGATGGAAAGCATCAGCTCTCCGTCACCACTCAAGGAATTGATATTTTCCTTTTCGAAGCGAACCTCAATTCCGAGATCCTTTAGGTGCCGGACTGTGTTCAAAAGATCCACAGTGTTCCTCGCAAATCGCTGAATCGACTTGGTGAGGATAATGTCGATGTTTCCGGCTTCACACTCTGCCAGCATGCGATTAAACTCCTCACGTTTTTTGGTGTCGGTGCCAGAGATCCCGTAATCCGCAAAAACTCCAGCATACTCCCATTCGGAGTTCTTCTGAATCAGTGCGCTGTAATAGCTTACCTGTGCAGAAAGCGAATGCTGCATCCGCTCGGATTCTATCGACACTCTTGCGTAGGCAGCGACTCTCTTTCTTTTTTTCAGAACCGGCAGTTTTCGCTCGATTTTCTCTACTGTTTTCAATGAAATCCCTCCTTTGGGTAGTGTCTATATATCACTCTAAAAGGCAGGAATATCAAGCGTTTTCGGATAATAATGTGCCCAAATATGGCCGGTATTTTTCGAGCAGAATTGTATCAATCTCAGCATATTCCTCCTCGGTGATCAGGCCCTTTTCGAGCATGGATTTTGCCATTGAAATCGCTGCATGATAGAGCATGTCATTGTGGAGTTCCTCCTTGCTCATCAGACATCACCGCCTTTGTACCGAGCCGCAATATAGCAGGAGTGGGAGCAGTATTTGCGCTTGGCGTTACCATAGGCTGTGAACTCCTTCCCACACTTTGGGCAAGTAAAGCTATAGATGGCCTTCTGCTTTACGGCTTCTGGATGAGCATTCCACCATGCTGTCCTACACTCTTGACAGCAGAACTTCTTCTGTTTTCGTCCAGAGAGTTGGATTAGCACCTTTCCGCAGTTCAGACAAAGCTGCGTTGGAACCTCCGCAAGACTGTGGCTCTTGGCTTTTTCGCCAGCGAGGCCGTGGGAGCGGCAGTAGGCTTTGACGCTATCCTTTGACAGGCCGACGCTGTTGGCAATCGCTGTATATCCGAAGTTCTGATGTCTCAGGGTTATTATCTTTTCTCTTTGCTCATTGGTCATGAGATCATCCTCCAATCTGAGAGGGACCCTCTCACTACCCACTGGAGGAAAATGACTGTCTTGAACGAAAAATCAAAAAAATTAGCCCACCGAACCTTAACAGTTCGATGGGCTTCATGATTAGTTTGGAATTTTCAGCTTTTGACCACTGTAAATCACATCGGAGGTCAGGCCGTTGAGAGTTTTGATTTCCTTGTATCGTGTACCGTTTCCAAGGTATTTGACGGCGATGCCCCAGAGGGTGTCTCCTTTGACCACAGTGTGAACGCGATAAGTAGTGGAACCACTACCGCTCACCGGGGTCAGATCAGACACACGAATCGGAGACATAATAGCATTCGTACCGCTCTCATTCTTGTTGATGACGGCACGATCACCGGAGACCTCCTGCACATACCAGTTTTGATTTTTCACCCAGCCTGGAATGGTCTGACCGCCATAATACTTGGTACCCGTGATCTTAACAAGGTCACCCGCTTTGATGGCCGTACTCGTATCAGGTTTAGTGGACGGCTCAGAAGTACCGCCGCTAAGCAGGGCTTTCACATCTGCGCGGAAGGTATCCATGCTCTTTCCGTGTTTGGGGAACCAGTGCATCACATCTCCGTGATTGGATGCGATGCCTTTTTTGTAGCCCTCGCAGTGGCAGATGATGTTCTGTTCGGTCAGACCGTACTGCTTGCAAAGGTACGCACAAAGCTCCACCGCTTCCGTGTAGACCTTGTTGAAGTAGGTCTTATCAGAAAGCCCGTCCTCACAGATTTCAAAGCCAATGTGCGTATCGTTGGCAGAACCGCCTGCATGCCATCCACGGTGATCCCAGGGCAGCGTCTGATAGGTTGCCACACTTCCGTCAGCCAGCTTTCCAATAAAGCCGTGGACGCAGACCTCTCTTCCGCCGGGATGATAGGTGTTCCAGTGGTTGTTGTACTGGTTTTTACCCAGCTTTCCGTCATCCGGGCCGACATAGCGTTTCAGCCACGGATTGTTGGCACCGGTGGAATGCACCATAATGCCCTTGACAGTAATCTTTCTGCCAGCTTTGTAGCAGGCGTTTTCCGTGAAAATGAGTTTGTTGAGATTCATTCAGTTTACCTCCTTATTGTGAAGCTGCTGTAATACATCTTTGAGTTTGTCGGGCACCGGAAGCCCTAAATGTGCGGAGTTCTCCAGGAGAGAAACACCCTCGTTGGAGAGATAGAAGAAGATCACCGCAGTACGCAGAACCCCTGCGTCACCCAGCACATACACATCGATGATGTTACCGATTCCCACTAAAATGAAGATCAGCACTTTGCGGCAGATCCCCTTAAAGCCGACTTCACTGGATAGGCTCTTGTCGGCAATGGCACACATCACGCCGGTGATGTAGTCGATCACCGCAAAGGCGATCAGAGCATACAGAAAGCCGTCAAATCCGCCCAAAAGCCAGCCGATAAATCCGCCAATGGCAGAAAAGGCAATCTGAATGCCGGTCCAGATAGATCTCATAGTTTTGTCCTCCTTCATAAATGATTTTGTGTATGAAAAAAGGCGCTCACAACGAGCACCTTGATTCCGAAACGTTAAGATTTTTTCACCCAGGCCTGCCAGTTTGCGTTTACCTTTGAGCGAATATATGTCGTGTATGGATTATCACGGTGGGTGTAACGCTGTATGACCAGGTTTGAAGAGCATGAAAACACCTCGAGCATTCCCCAAGAGGTGCTTGGATAGTGCAGTGATGTATCCGCCATATTTCGCCTGAAATAAATTCCCGGTGTGGTAATCGTGTTTAAATCAGTATCATCAGGAATGGACGCCTGCACCAGCCCCATGATATTGTAGCCGCTCATCAGGATCAGCCCGTCTGCGGAAATGTTTCCTCCCACATCCAGCGTTTGGCTTGGCGTTGGTTTGTTAATGCCCACCTTCTTCTTTCGCAGGGCTACAAGCGGCGTCCCCTGCGGTATGACGAAATACAGATCCAAAGAACTCTGCGAGTACAGCCTGTCCTGTATCTGCAGATGAAAATCGTAGGAATATCCTGCATCCAGGCTGCACAGTTCCAGATTGGAGAAACTGAAGGAAGTGCCGCTCCTGGTCGTTGACGACAGGATGCTGGTATAGCTGCCGTATGACGCAGCACTGGTTTTCTTATACCGATACCGGACATACTGCACACTGTTTTTCTGTGTTCCGTCAACGGTAACAGCTGAGATGGAGCCGTTGAACTTAAGCTGCATTTCCGCTTCAATCTCGTTCGTGCGCCGCAAAGTAACCGATGAGATTTTAGGCTTTGCATATGCTATCACCGTGACATTCTTTGTAACGCTTGAAGTGTACCCGCGGGAATCTGTAACAGTAAGCGTAACAGACACGTTGCCGGACTTTTCAATCTTACCGACCGTGATTGCCGCACCGGAACTGCTGGACGCTGACAATCCATTGCAGGATGCAGTATAGTTAGAGATGGAAGCTCCGTTTTTTGCCGTCGCCGTTCCTGGCGTTACCTTTAAAGTCGAATAGCCCTGAATAAAGAGCTGGTTGTTGCCTGTAATATTTGCAGTGGTGCTGTAGCTGTCCTCGAAGGTAAATCCGGAAAGAGTCGGCGCAGAATTTGCAGATGTTGTCTGTATCACTGCCGTTTTGCTCGATGTACTGCCGATCTGCGTTGAACCGCTGTAAGTTGTGACGGCAAAAGTTCCCGTAAAGGATTTGATGGATGCCATCGCATTCAAAAGCGTTGTGCGCTGTGCCGCCGTAAGCGTAACCGTGCGGGTGGCGGTTCCTTTTGTCCAGGAAAGTCCTGAAATGGTCAGATAGGTTGAACTGCCGTTTTTAATTGCAAGCGTGTACGAGTAGGAAGCCTCATACACCGTAGCATTGATAGAAACCGTCACTGTCGCATTATCTGCTGTTACGGTGCTTACGCTGTTTACTACGGCTCCGCCAAGGGTTTTAACCGTCGCGCTGCCGGATGTGCCGTAAACCTGGTTTGATTTTTTTCTCGCTCGAACCTTAACGGTGTAGCTTGTGTTCGGAGAAAGCGAAGATACTGTGACGCTGGCGCTGGTAGAGGCCGTATTGGAAAAGGTTGTCCAGGAGGAGCCACCGTTTAGGCTGTACTGCCATATATCCGCAGTGCTCGATGAAGTGGCTGAAATCTTAAATCCGCTTGCTGTGACGCCGCTTGTGCTGAAGGCAACCGTCGGGGCGCTTCGGTCGATTTTATCAAGATTAACCGTAGTGGAAGCTGTAATCGTTCCGACGGATACGCCTGAATACGTGCCGGAAAATCTCCATGATGCTGACAGCGCAACGCCCGTTTTGGTACCGTCTGAATTGTGGCTGACACGGACGGTCTTTGTTTTTAACAGCACTTTGTGCCAGCTTGTAGAACTCATGTCATTGATTGCCGGTGTGGTATAGGTCTCGCTCGTCCCGTTGATGGAAACCTTACAGTCGCTTCTTGAACCTACCGACAGTGTGTAAAACTGTAAATAGACCTTCAGCGTAACATCGGTATAATTGCCTGTTATGCTCTGGCTTCCGCTCCACTCACAGTAAAGCCCGAATTTGCTGACCGGATACTTGCTGAATGAGCCGCTTAACGCCATAAAACCGCCTCCTTAATCCAGAATTACGATGTTTAATCCCTCTGACGCAGTGGCCAAAGGGACGAACTTTGTTTTTCCCACAGTCAGCTCGCCGTCCACTGTGGTTTTCTTGGTCTGTGTTTCATCCTTGTTGAGGGTAAAGATCACCTCGTCATTGTAATAACCGGCAAATTCCGTATTCGTGATGACCGTCCGCTGTGAAGATGCCGAGTTTGACACCTCGATGCCCCGCTTGTCTATCTTGACCTCCTGCGTATAGATCTCGTTGGGAGCAGGCGTCCATTTGCGAGGGATCGCCCCTTCGGTTACCATGATGTCGGCCAGATAAACGGATGCGTCGCGGCTGTAACAGTAGATGCGAAGCGTAGGGTCGGTCACATCGGTGAGCGTGGCCGTGAAGTCCGTCCAGTCAAAAGAGGTGCTCTTGCTGAAGAGATATTTCGTTTTGTTCCCGTTGTAGGTCACATAGAAGTAGCCGGACATGGCCGAGGTCTTTTTTACCCGAACAGAAACGGTATATGCGCCGGGAACAACGCCACGGATATACTGCGACAGCGAGGAATATGCTCCAAGCACAAAGCAGGAATCAGAAATGGTGTTGTTCTGCGTGTCGGTGGAGGTGTCTGTCCGCACCGTTCCTGAATAGCTCCAGTCATCCGATATGCCGTTTAGGCCTGAGGAATTCTGCACATAATTGATGCCGCCGATGTACTGTTCCTGCATGGTGAGTGAAAGCCCGTCCACCGTATGCTCAAGCTGTGAGAGCTTGCTTTCGGAGTTCAGCACACGTTCCTCCAGAACGCCCTGATCGCTTGAAACCGTTTCTACTGTTTCGGTAAGGCTTGCCACATAGCTGTTTAAGCCCTCGATGGTTTGCTGAAACTGCGCATCTTTCTGCGTGAGGATGGAAATGGTGGTGCGGATCGTTTCAATGTCATTCTGCACCACCCAGGCGTTTCCGTTCCATATTTTTGTCTCCGGCGGAGACACCGAGGTATCCACCCAAAGCTGGCCTTCATACGGATTTTCAGGCGGAGATGCCGAGGTGACCACATCGCAGATGCTGATGATGGTAAATTGAGCGGATGCGATCATCTCATCACCCCCTCAGAGCGTTACAACGACCATAAAGGTTGCTTTTGTGTCCACATCCGCACTGGACACAGACAGAGTCTTGCCGCTCTTGGAACCGTTTGTGCCCCAGGAGGTGTCGACAGCGCCATCCTTATTGTATTTCGTCCAGGTATAGGTACCGCCGCCTGCCGCATCTACCTCTGCGCCGGCCTGATAGCATACGGCGGTCAGCACTGTTGAGCCTTGGCCGTTTTTAAACACATCACCGCCTGTGGAAGTGACAATAATCTGAAGCGGGTCGGAGTTGTCAATGAAGGTTGCAACATCAAAAAACTTTGTGTTGTAAGAAGCAGAAGCGGAATCTGTATCCTGCGCACAGCATTTGAACACGGCATAACTGTCCACTGCGGCGGCGTAGATTGTGATGGTATTGGAGGAGGTTCCGGTATATCTGCCTGTGGCATCAGACAGCTTCCGCCAGCCAATACCGAAATCAGCATCATAACCTGTGGAGGCGGTCGATGTGACGGATGCGTCCATAGCCGCCCATTTGTAGGATACTTTAGTTGTATCAACCGTAGATCCGCGCCACAGTTCCGCCTTTGCCGTAAGCGATGCAACCTCAGAATTCTTGAACACATTTCCGCTTGGCGTGGTGACGAGCAGGTCGACAATGCCGCTTCCATTTACCACGCGTGAGAAGCTGATCGTCAGCGGATGCGTAATTGACAGGCCCGTGGATGCGTCCTTATAAGTGACGACACAGCGGTAATCGATACCGGGCAGGCCTGCCATTACATTTCCCTTAACGGTCAAAATATGACTCTTCGCACCACTTAGGGCATAACTGCCGGAAGAAGTGATTGCAGTTGTGGAACTGCCGATATACCATTTTACAGAGGTTACCGCCGAGGACGTGATCTGGTCGGTGGTTGTACCGATGACATAGAGGCTCGGAGTCAAGACAAGATTTTTCGAAGTCCAGTCCGGCGAATAGCTGTCGTTGTCAGGGTTATACATCTGTGTCTTTGCAAGATTCGAGCCGATATATCCGGTTAGGGTAAGTGCATCATTATAATCGATGATTGTAAATTGCCCTTGTGCTTTGCTCATGAAAATTCCTCCTTCAATTCAGCCAAGCAGGCTGTTTCTTGTAGCTGTGTCGATGAGGTCACAGAAGAAGGTTGCTCTAACTTTGACATCATCGGATGTAATTTCGATAGACTTTGTTCCGCCGAAATGCGCGCTGTTCCACAACTTGTCGGCCTCGGTATCATCAGACACCCTTGTCCATATGAATTGGTTGTCGTCAAGGGTATCTGTGATATTTTCGTCCCATGAGAAAACCGTGGCATAAAGCGTGGTTTGGATATTGTTGTTTTTGAAAATGCTCCCGTTGGATGAGTTAATCACCAGCCGGAGCATTTTCTGTTCTTCAATCACTGAAATGCGGTCGCTGACTTCCGTGACCTGCTTGTTTGTGGCATAGGCTCGCAGTACGACTTCACCCGTCTCCAAGTCCCAATAGGATGAGCCGTCCTGTGATTGAATGACCCCCGCCTTGATGATGTTTGCAATCAGCGAACCGGAAGTGATAAAGTCCGCCACAATCTGCCCATCGGCGGTGATGGCAGTTTCATACGGACCGTTGTAGCCATTTCTGGAAAAGCCTAACCCATTCACATTCCACCGCCAGACATTGACAGCGTCTTGTATGGCGGGAGCATCCAAAACAAGAAGTTCATAAGGCCTCCCGGTTTCGTCCCCGTGCAGCACCACATAGCCGCCGGTCTGGCCGGTGATCAGAGAGGTGGCATTGCTGATGGCGGTCTGCAGGAGTTTGGGAAAACGGTCAACCGCTGACTCTACTTTTCCAACAGAGGACTGTACCTCGGAGAGCGTGGTAATCATACTGGATTTTTCGTTTCCCAGGGTAATGCTCACATACCGCTCTGCAAGGGAGTCGTAGACGGTTTCGATTACCGTTGCTGAGACATTCACCCCAAGAGCTGTGTGCCGGATGGTAACGGAATCGCAAAGACACACACGCTCCAGAAGTGCCGAATACTCCGGCTGTTTCCATAGAGGCTCAAACGCCACCTTGACGGTGGGAATGGTTGCTCCCAGAGGATTTGCCTTGATGTAGTCGTTTGCAGCCGCCCGCAAAGAATCCTCGGTGATTTCAATGCCGCTCTCAAACCTGTCTGTCAGGTCAAGAATGAGCGTTTTGCTTCGCACCATTTCCTCAGACACAATGGGAAGGGTTTGTTCCGGGAGTGTGACAACCGTCTCTGTTTCCGAACCCTCCGGTGTATATACAGCGTAAGGAAGAAGCTGTGTATATACGCCGCTGTTATCCTCATCCTGTTCCAGAGAAGTGAGGTTTTTGCCGTATTCAATGACAACTCCGGTCTTTTCGCCGCGATGAGAATGAAACTTTACCGTAAAGTTGTCCCATTCAAACTCACCGTGCCATTTGGAGAGCATGGAACCTTCCGTACCACCCAGACAGGCTCGGACGCTTTTGGGGGTTGTGACGGAGAACTCTTTTGCCTCCGAGTAGTCCGTCCAACCCGTAAAGCGGCTGTCCCCGGCAAGGATCTGATTCAAAAGCAATGCCGGAGAACGGCTTTCCACCGAGAACGGCATAACGGGGACATTGGCAAGGTCATAGGAAATGTGCTGACCATATACCGTCACCACACCGTTCAGCGGCTTAGTTATCCGATAAATACGGAATGCCTGCGGTTCTCCTGTATCGTTGGGTTTAGCCTTGATGAGCCGCTCTTTTGCTATCAGCTTGTAATGCTGACCAGTAATGGGGTATTTGAGTATGCATTCAAATACACCGTTTCGCTCCTCTGTGACCTCACAAGAAATCGTATCCGTGAGCGCACCCAAGCCAAAGGTGGTGAAGCTGGTGCTGTTTGCTGGGTATAGAACAGGAATCATAAGCAGCACCACCTTGGCTGAACGGCAATCTCCGCATCCCCGGATACCGTTAGGACGGTTTCTCCGGGCGGGAGCAACGGAAAGTCTTCGCCCGTTACCTTGTCGTTCAGAAGCTGTGTGCCGAAGTAGAAATTCATCTGCTCACTGTCGCAGGTTATACCGCTTTCGATGCCTTTGAACTGCCATGAACGGTTATACCCACCGTTTTGAAGCGTAAGCGTAAAGTCACCGCTCCCGGTCAGAGTGATGAGCGGCTTTGCGGAAAAGACTTCCGGGTTAAACAGACTGCTGCCGCTTGTCACCGAGGTTTCCAGAAGTCCATCCTTTTTATACCGGTACGGCTTGCAATTGAAGGTGACCGTAAAGCAGCCGACTTTATTCAGCTGATCTTCAATATCCAGTGAGCCGCTGATAACCCCATACCGCAGATACAGCGAATCGTAGGAATCAGTAATCTCGTGATATCGGTCAGGCTCCGTATAGAGCCAGCCTTTTACCGCACGAAGCAGGTCGGATAAATCCTCGACTGTATTCCGTCTCACAAAAACGGTGTAGGTCACCTTCACATTGGCAAAGCGGTTATTGGAAACAATCAAATCACCGCTTCTGCCGGGAATAGACTGAAAAGAGATGTCATATTCCGGTGCGGAAAAGATATTTTTGCTCTCAATATGCAGACCGAAATCAGCAGAACTAATCCCGTTATAGGTGAAAAAAGTCATGCAAATACCACTCCTTTCCGCATCGTAAATTGGCTGGCAGTTTCCATGACCTCATTGGTCAGCTGCCGGATGTCCTCCGCAGAGTAATTGTTGAAGTTTGTAATGTTGAGCACAAGGGAAAGCCCAGAGGCTGTGCCGCCGGGAATGCCGCCAACGGAAGAGCGAATATTGCCGCTCACGTCAAAGTCCGTGGGCAGAGCGGTCTGCATATCGTGGGCAAGGTCGGTCATCACACCGTCAATATCTTTTGCCATGCCCTCTGCAGCTTTCACCGCCTCATCACCCTTGTCGTCGATGGAACCGGCAAGACCCTTCACCAGCATTTCACCAACCCAGGCCATTTCTTTGGAAGGCGAGTTGATGCCAAAGAAGCTGCAGATACCATCCCAAATGCCTGAAATCCAGCCGGATACCTTGTCCCAAAGCCAGGAAGCAAGACCGGTAATACCGTCCCACAGACCTTTGACAATGTTGCCGCCGATCTCCACGATTTTGTACATAAGCGATCCGAACGCCTTTACAATCCCGGTGATGATTTGAGGTACGGCTTTCACAATCTCCACGATGATGGTGGGGAGATTTTCAATGAGTGAAACGAACAGCTGAACACCGGCCATAATGATCTTATCGATGTTCCCGATGACAGCGTTTACGATACCGGAGATAATCTGCGGGATTGCCTGCACGATGGTTGTGATGATTTGCGGCAATGCCTGGATAAGGGAGATCAGCAAATCAATGCCCGCCTGGATAATCAGCGGGATAGCATCCAAAACAGCGTTGATGATCCCGTCAATAATCTGGGGGATCGCTTCCACGATGGCAGTAATGATGTCTGGTAAAGCCGCCACCAAGGAGGTCAGCAGCTGTATGCCGGTTTCAATGATCTGCGGAATGGAATCCAGCAAAAAGGTCACGATGCCGTTGATGATTTCCGGCAGAGCTGCTATCAGGACGGGCAGAGCGTTCAGGATTCCCTGTGCCAATCCCGTGATCAGCTGAAGAGCTGCGTCCAAAATTAAAGGCAGGTTCTCAATCAAGGTCTGTACGATTTGAATGACCACCTGCACCAGGGTGGGAATTAGTGTGGGAAGTGCTGTTGCAATACCGGTCGCAAGGGTAGCAATCACCTGTGCAGCCGCCTGCAGAATTTGCGGGAGCAGTTCAATGAGGCTGTTTACCAGCTGCATAATAATAGACAAGGCTGCGGCAGCCAGTTCCGGCAAGGCTTCGGTAATTCCGGTAAGCAGGGTGGTAATAATGCTGATGCCAACCTCCAGAAGAACCGGAAGGCTGGCGAGCAGTGCCTCACCAAGCATAGGAAGAATGGTGGACAGCTTTTCCATCAAAACTTCCACCAAACCGGAAACACCTTCTGCAAAGGTTTCTGCAGCCCCGGCGGTTCCGTTCAAAACTCCTTGCAGCCCTTCACCCATCAGAGAGACAAAGGGAAGCATGGCGGTAAGCACATCCGCCGCCATTGTTTTCAAGGTGGTCATAATGGGTTCTGCAACAGCACCAAGCTGGGCATAGGCATCGGTAAGCAAAGCCTGCGCCCGCTGTGCGTCCATCACATCGCCATTGAGTTCCTTGTAATTCTCGGCGGCTTCCTGATACAGACCGTTTAAAGTATCGGTAATCAGTGCCGCCCGTTCCTGCTCGGTGTTACAGCCGTCCAGGGCAGACTGGAAATCCTCTTCATTGACTCCCGCCCAATTGAGCGCATCTGCCAGGACACCCGTCAGCTGTCCGGTTTTCGCTGTTTCATTGGCGGCTTCAGTAAGACCCTCAATCGGCAAGCTGTCACCAAAGGTTGCCCAGACACCGGCAGCTATGTCCGTCCATCGTGTCAGTTCTTCTTCGGTAGAGCACAGTTTTGCCAGATGGTTGACTGCCTCCACACTTCGGTCTTCTTCACCCAAAATGGAGTAAAATCCGGTGTAGGCTTCACCGGCCTGTTCAGCGGTAAAGCCTGCGGTGAGGAAGGCGGCATCCAGCTTCGCCTGATCTTCCCGGTATTCACGGGTAGATTCGGCAAGGTCGAGGAAACTCTTTGTCAGCCCCACCAGCGCAGCTCCGGCAGCGGCAACGGCAGCACCGATGGTAACTGCCACACCCTTCATGACAGAGCCGACCTTTTCCAGTTTGCCGGAGGACTTGTCGGCATCATCTGCCGCACCTTTCACCTCATCACCGAAACCGTCCGCCTGTTTTCCGGCATCCTGAAATTCATCACCGGCTGCGTCAATGGCATCCTGATTCTGTTTTAGTTCCCGCTCCATATCGTTAAGAGCGGCTTCGGCATTGTTCAGCTGAATCTGCCAGTTTTGTGTGCGGCGGTCATTTTCTCCAAAGGAAGCGGAAGCGTTGTCGAGAGCCGAACGAAGGGTTTCAATCTTCTGCTTCTGGGCTTCGATTTCTTTGTTCAGAACAGTGTTTCTTGCCGTGAGTGCCTGAACGGAGGAGTCGTTTTTGTCGAACTGGGAGGAAACCAGCTTCATTTCAGATCCAAGAACCTTAAAGGACTGGTTGATTTCAGAGAGGGCTTTTTTGAATTCCTTTTCACCCTCAAGTCCGATTTTCAGACCGAAATTATCCGCCAAATGACCACCTCCTTCTTAAATCCCATCCGGGATGATATCGTCAATAAAGTGCTCACACTTGGGCTTTGCCTGGCCGTTCCACTGCTTATGGCACTCCCACAAATCCAAGAGCAAGCCAAACGGCATCAACCACACCTCATCCATGGAAAGATGCAGGTGGGCGATGCCGTAATAAAGAAGCCGGGTAAACAGTTCCTCGTCTGTTACCCGACTTGTGCGTTTTTTGTATCGGTCTCACTTTCGATGTTACGCTTGGTGCCCTTATACAGAGCCTCGGTAATGGCGGTTTTGTAGCCCGCCAAATCCGCAGGAGCAGTAAGAAGTTCCACCATTTCCTCGGTGAGCAGTTCCTTGGGATTCTCCTTGTTTTTCAGGTTAAACACAAGGATAGACTGGTTTGCCAGGAGGGTGATCAGCCACACGATTTCTCCGATCGCCATTTCAAAGTTCTCGGATTTCATCAGCTTTTCACCCAGGTTTTCAAGACCGCCGTACCGTCCGGCGATTTCCTTTGTGGCTTTGGTGGTGAGCAGTAAAGTGTACTCCTCACCGCCAATCAGAATATTTGCAGAGCGTTCCTGTTCCATCTGTTAGTGACCTCCTTAATCTGCTGCAGGCAGTGCAGCATAAGACGGCTCATACACCTGCTTGTACCAGTTCGTGATGGTGTCGGTGGATACACCCTTGTCGCCCTCGGTGACCTCTGCTTTCCAGGGGTGCTTGCCCTGGGCGTCCACCTTGTTCCTGCGCAGAATCGTCCCCTCGATGGTGGGAGTGGAAAAGGTAATGCTGTCACCCTTGGTGGTGAGGTTCGTAGCCGGGATTCCGAACTTCACTCGGTAAAGCCAGAAGTAACGATACTTGCCGTTGGATTTCTTTGCCCGAAAGCCAACCGCAACGGGAGCACCGCCATCCTCGCTGGTGGAAATCACGACACCATTTTCATCGATGACCGCACCCGTCAAATCCGATGCTGCAGTTGCACCAATATCGTCCACACCCAGGGAAAGGGTGCCGGATTTGAATTCCTTTACAATCTCCGCCGCTCCGTCATCCGCATACAGTGTAGCCTCCGCCAGTTCCACCGAAAGTTCGGCGGTCATGGCTTTTGCCAGCTGTGCAGGGGTTTCGTAGGTTTCATCACCGTTTTCACCCTCTGTGATTTTGGAGTAGAAGAGCTTATCAAGGCCAATCGTAGCCATAATCAATCCTCCATTTCGTAATAATGAGCTACATCCACATTGTAGTGGTGATAGCCGGTTTCCGTTTCATAGCCGATATAGCTTCGGCCTGTTACGGTAAAGTCGTGAGAGAGCAGCAGCTTTATAAGAGCGTTCTTCTCTTTGGTGTAGCTGCCCTTCGTGTATAGGGAGATACGCACCTCCTGGACATCGATACCCGGAGAATTATCCGTATGGACAGCGAAGGTATCGGAAAGCGGTACGAGTACCAGATATTTGTCCGGTGCGGTATCAGAAAACACCCCGGTCTCCACGGGAATATCCAACGTTTCGACCAGAGTAGTCAAATCAGATAGCAGGCTCACAGCCTATCCACCTCCTGTTGAAACTTCTGCTTCATAGCTGTCTCACAGGCGGCTTTTGATGCCGTTTTGGCTGGCTTCAAAAAGGGTTTAGCAGGCTGACCGTGTTTGCCGTATTCCAGAATGTTTGCGATCTTTGCATTGCTGTCTCCGTCACTTCTTGGCTCCGCAAAACCGACTTTTATGTTGTGGTTTCCGTCTTTGTCCATCCTGACAGAGGATAGCCCCAGGGAACGTTCCAGTTCACCTGTAGAGCGGGAATCGTACTTTGTACCGGAACCGATAACCGAGGCGAGGTTGCTTTTTGTCTTTTCCAGGACGATTTCGCCGCCTGCTTCCAGAACCTTCTCGCAGATTTCATCACTCTTTTTTCCAAGGGAAGAGAGTTTGATGAGAAAGTCTTCCGGCATCATCATTTGTACCTTAGCCACCCTTTGCCACCACCTTTTTTGCCAACACCTCCGTGTACATTCCACGGCCTTTCACATCCTCCACGGAAATGATCTCAAAGCGGTCTCCGTCTGAAATGAGGATTTGATCGGTCTTAATCTCAACTCCGGGAATGCAGCGGAAGCGGAATAGGTCGGTTGCCTCAGAAAATGCGGCAAGATTTGCCCATCTTTGACTGCCATGCCGACCTTCCCGATACACACGGATAGAAGCGAGGACTTCGTCTACGGTAGTAGAGAAGCCCTCGCTGTCCTTTACATTTTTGGTGGCAATGAGTTCTGCAAAGCCGTTCATTTTTCCAAAACTCATAGCTGCCACCTCCGGTCCAGTCGAAGCAGGAGGTTTACCGTGTTCCAGACCTGCTGCCCGGCCTGCACATTGTCAGCAAAAAAGCCACCGGTGCTGCCGTCCCTGGATTCATAGAAATGGGACGACAGCATGATGACAGCCTGTTCGGTGGTGGGCGGCATGGGGTTTGCCTGGTAGTAATCTTTCTCCAAATGCTGATAGCTTTCCGCATACGAAACAGCGGCGGTGATGTATGCCATCAAAAGCTCATCGTCCGCCGCATGGGAAAGAATCAGATTCTGTTTTACCTTTTGGAGCAGTTCATCCATGACCGCCGCCTCCTTATTAAGCACCCATTTTCAGCAGCTTGATGCCTTCCGCGAGGATCACCTTGCCGTCCACGCGCTCGGTTGCGATGAAACCGACCTGACCGTTTCCGGCATAGAGCTCGTTCAAGCGCTGAACCGTTCTGCCGGAGCGATCGGCGATCCAGTAGTTGTTGAAGTCACCAAAAGCAATGGTCAGCGCGCTGGCTTCAACGGTCGGCACATAGGGGCTGGTGTAAATCTCATAACCCAGCAGACGGTCCGGCTGTCCTGCCTGGACAGAGGGCTGCCACAGGTATGCGCCGTTTTGGTCCTTCAGCTTGCGGATCAGGGAAATGGTCGCGTCATTCATCAGGAACTTGGCGTTTCTGCGGTAGGGGGATTTCAGCGCGTAGACCAGTTCGATCAGATTATCCACCGAAATGGCGGTTGCACTTCCGGCAGTGACACCAACCTCACCACCGCTTTCGGTAAAGATACCGGTAGGCTGACCGGTGCCGGTGCCGACGCAGAATGCCTGCTCCTCAGCAATACCAAAAGCACGGGCAAACTCCTGGGCAATGTAGGATTCCAGGTCGAATGCGCTGTCCTGGAGCAGTTCGGTGCTGACCTTCACCAGGTCGGTGAGCTTGTAGGCGTCGATCTGCTTCTGGGCAAAGGTGGGATTGCTCTCCGTGTAGGCAGCGTTTTCCGCTGTCCACTGAGCCACAGAATGGGTTGCAGCAATGGGAATCTTGCGCTCAGCACTGGTAGTGATTACCTTCGCCAGAGAACGGATCACATTGGCTTCATCCAGTGCGGTGACAATCGTGGTCTCGAACTCCTCCGGTACAAGGTAGCCGCCGTCTGCGTCTACACCTGTACTGAGGACATTGTGAATAAGCTGCTTGCCGCGCAGATGCAGACCAAAGTCCTCACGGTATGCGTTGGAAGCTCTGCCGGGTTTATCCTTGGGAGCGTTCTGGGGCTTTTCGGTGAGGGGCTGACCCACGGGCTTTTTCAGTTCCGCTTCAATGGCGTCTCTGCGTTCCATTCGGCGGATCTCGTTGGTCAGATCGTTCAGTTCCTTTTCCATGTTGTTGTAGGTGTTGTCGTCCTCGGCGGTGAGAACACCTTTTGCAGTGCGGTGGGTATCCAGGAATCCCTGCATGGTAGCCCACAGCTTGGCGCGCTTATCGCGCATTTCTACGATAGTCATATTAGAATTACCTCCGTTACATAAAGTCTTTGATTGCGTTCAGAGCCGCTTGGAGTTCGTCAACAGAGCGGCCTGTTGCTTCCTGAACATCAGGTTTTTGAGGGATAGCGCATTTTGCTGCGATCTTATCCATCAGGGAGTTGATTACATTAGCTTTGGAATACAGCATGGAAACCGCAGGCGTCTCCACATCCTCGGAAGAATCGTTGCGGGTCATGATCGCATCTGCGAACCCCAGTTCCATGGCTTTTGTCGCGTCCATCCAGGTTTCAGCGTCCATCAGGTGGGACAGCTTTGCGCGGGAAAGACCAGTCTTGATTTCGTAGGCATTGATGATGGAGTCTTTTACGCTCCCCAGCATTTCAATGGCCTTCTGCATTTCTGCTGTGTCGCCCATAGCCACGGTCATGGGATTGTGGATCATGAGCATAGACACCGGAGACATGAGAACTTTAGTACCCGCCATAGCAATGACGGATGCAGCTGAAGCCGCAATGCCATCGATTTTCACGGTCACATTTCCCTTGTAGTCCATGAGCATATTGTAGATTTGGGCGGCAGCCACACAGTCACCGCCGGGAGAGTTGATCCAGACGGTAATATCACCGCTGCCGGACATCAGTTCGTCCTTAAATAGCTGAGGCGTAATGTCATCGTCAAACCAGCTTTCCTCGGCGATGGTGCCGTTGAGAAACAGCGTCCGTTCCTCCGTCGGCATCGCATTCTCCTGATTGGTCACCATTCTGTTCTTCCACTTCCAGAACTTCTTCATCGGCATTTTCCTCCTTTCCGTCATCGCTTGTTTCTGTATTTGCAAAAGCCCCAGCATCTTTGAGCGGGAGCATATTGCCGTTGATAAGGTACAGGTCGCCGCCTTCCTCGGCGGGAATGCGGTCGAGGTTTTCCAGTTCCCGGATATCGTTTGCAGACATCCAGCCGTTCTGCCGACCGATGGCGTACCCGTTCATGCGGCTTTGATAGTCGCCGCGCAGCAGACCTTCCAAATTGAATTTGACAAAATACTGTACCTTTTCCTCCTGGGAAAGAAGAGTCCGCATAATGGATTGCTCCCAGCGGATCACCCAGGGGTCAAGGGTGTATTTCACAAACTCCAAAGACTGCTGCTCAATATTAGAAAAGCTCGACTTTTCCAGGTCACCCACCATATGGGGCGGCACTCGGAAAATTCGAGCAATCTCATTGATTTGAAATTTTCGTGTCTCTAAAAACTGCGCCTGCTCCGGGGAGATCCCAATCGGCGTGTACTTCATGCCTTCTTCCAAAACGGCAATCCGGTGGGCATTACTGGTGCCACCGTAGGTAGACTGCCAGCTTTCCCGGATTCGCTGCGGGTCCTTCAAAGTGCCTGGGTGTTCCAGGACACCGCCGGGAGCCGCTCCGTTTGCAAAGAACTTAGCACCGTATTCCTCGCAGGCAATCGCCATGCCGATGGCGTTCTTTGCCATAGCAATGGGTGAATAACCCACCAGCCCGTCAAAACCCAGACCTGGGATATGAAGAACATCGGCAGGACGAAGAATCACCGTGGATTGTTTGTCCCGGATAGCTTCGTCATTTCCGCGATTGTAGGAATAGTAAAGATGTCCGTTGGTATCGCGGTCTACCGTCATTTTGTTAGGCATCAGCGGATACAGAGCCACCACTTCGTTTTTGCCGTTTCGGATAATCTGGGCATAGGCATTGCCCCACAGAAGCAGATGCGTCATGAGGGTTTCCCGGAACACAAAAGAACTCATCTCCGGGTTCGGTTCATCATGAAGCAGCAGGTACAGCGGATGGTCGATGGCTTTTTCCTTGCCACCGCCCTCCGTATATCGGTAGAGGTGAAGCGGAAGACCAGCCACCGCTTCTGCGAGAATGCGCACACAGGAATACACCGCCGTCATCTGCATGGCAGAGCGTTCCGTCACGGCTTTGCCGGAAGTTGTCCCGCCAAGGTAGAAACGGTAGCCGCTTCCTGCGGTGCTGTTTTGAGGCTTATCGCGGGATTTGAATAAGCCGCTGAAAATACTCATGCATTATCACTCCTCTCAAATAAACAAAATGCCCCGGTCATCGTAGACCGAAGCACCGTTCTCGTTGCCGCATCGAATGGCTCTATCCAAAGCCATGATGGTGGCAACGGCACCGTCTATTTTTTCTGTTGATTTCGCTTTATCGGCTTTGATGTTTCCAGCCGGGTCAGTGCGGATGAAAATGTTATCCATCATCCAGCGGAGAACAGGATGACCACCGTGGGCAATTTTCTGCTCCAGCACCAGCTTCATCAGTTCCTTGGTAGGCGGAGACATATCCTTAAAGCCCTGTCCAAAGGGCACTACGGTAAAGCCCATCCCTTCAAGGTTTTGCACCATTTGAACAGCACCCCAGCGGTCAAAGGCAATCTCACGGATGTTGTACTGTTTGCCCAGTTCTTCGATGAACTTTTCAATGTAGCCATAATGAACCACATTGCCTTCCGTGGTTTGCAGATAGCCCTGCCTCTCCCAAAGGTCGTACATCACATGATCCCGGCGGACACGCAGGTCAATGTTATCCTCCGGTATCCAGAAAAAAGGGAGTACCGAATACTTATCCGTCTCATCCTCTGGCGGGAACACCAGCACGAAAGCGGTGATATCCGTAGAGGAGGAAAGGTCGAGACCGCCGTAGCAAACCCGGCCTTCCAAACTTTCCGGGTCAACGGCAAATGAACAGGCATCCCATTTATCCATTGGCATCCAACGCACCGCCTGTTTGACCCACTGGTTCAGCCGAAGCTGTCGGAAGGAGTTCTCTTCGCCGGGGTTCTGCTTCGCAGATTCGCAGGCGGCTTTGACCTTATCAATCCCCACTGTGATACCGAGAGAGGGATTGGCTTTCTTCCAAACTTTCGGATCTGTCCAATCCTCATTTTCTGCGGCTCCGTAGATCACCGGATAGAATGTGGGGTCATGTTTGCGTCCTTCAATAATGTCCAGTGCCTTTTGGTGTGTTTCATAACAAATACTCTGGGTGTCTGTCCCGGCTGTGGTGATCAGAAAGTAAAGCGGCTGCATTCTGGCATCACCGGAGCCTTTGGTCATAACATCAAACAACTTCCGATTGGGCTGGGTATGCAGCTCATCGAAAATAACGCCATGGGTGTTGAAGCCGTGCTTGTTTGCCACATCTGCCGACAGTACCTGGTAGAAGCTGTTGGTTGGAAGGTAGGTCAGCCGTTTTTGCGACTCCTGTATTTTGACCCGCTTTGCAAGGGCGGGACAGAGCCGAACCATATCCACCGCCACATCAAAAACGATTTTTGCCTGGTTGCGGTCGGCGGCACAGCCGTACACCTCGGCACGTTCCTCTCCATCACCACAGGTGAGAAGTAGAGCGACAGCGGCTGCGAGTTCCGATTTGCCTTGCTTTTTGGGGATCTCGATGTATGCGGTGTTGAACTGCCGATAGCCGTTTGGCTTAATCGTTCCGAACACATCCCGGATGATCTGTTCCTGCCAATCGATCAGTTCAAAGGGTTTTCCCGCCCAGGTGCCTTTGGTGTGGCAGAGACATTCAATAAAGCCCACCGCATAATCAGCAGCAGATTGGTCGTAGTGAGAATCCTTTGCCATGAATGAGGTGGGTTTATACTTTTTCAGCTTTCTGATATGCGGTCACCTCCTCGTATAATAAGTTTCAAAGTTAATAAATTCAGGTATCAGCAGGCTTTGAGGTGCCCGTGATACAATAGCTGTAGGACAGCAGGGTTAAGTTCTCCACCTCCTGGTTGAGCCACAAGGCTGCTTCATTCTTAGTCTGTTCCCCTGAGCCGGAAGTTAGCTGCAAACTCATTGGCTGTTTGCCGGAGATAAGGCCGCCCTTTTAGCAGTGAGGGCTATCGCATTGGCTTGTTCCGGAATGATTCTGATACGCGAGGTTGCGGATGCTCCGGTTATCATGGGTATCTCAAAGCCTGCTGGCCTGAAATCTCCATGCGGGGAGGTGAAAATTGTGAATCCATTATTCGTTGGCATTGATGTGAGCAGCAAAAACAATGTGGCTTACCTGATGAAACCAGACGGCAGTAAGCATTCCAGTTTTTCTGTGCAGAACAACCTTGGCGGTGCTAAAATATTGTCAGAAAGAATCGTGTCGGCGCTTGGCTCCATGCAACTCAGTGATGTGGTGATCGGTCTGGAAGCCACCTCTATCTATGGGGACAGCCTTGTCTATGCTCTCCGGGAGGATGGCAGTCTTGGCCGGTTCCAGCGGAAAATTCATGTTCTCAATCCTAAGCAGGTCAAAAAGTTTAAGGAAGCCTATCCTGATCTGCCCAAGAATGACTTTGTGGATGCCTTTGTGATTGCCGACCATCTCCGTTTTGGCAGGATCGCCAAGGAGGTCTATATGGACGACTATCGCTATCAGGCGCTCAGAACCCTTACCAGAGCCAGATTCGACGTGATTCAAAATCTGACTCGGGAAAAGCAGCGGTTTGCCAACTACCTATTCCTGAAATGCTCCGGCATTGCGCAGGACAAGGACATCCAGAATACCAGCGCTACCACCATTGCGCTCATGGAGCGGTTTGAAACTGTGGATGATCTGGCAAACGCTGATCTGGAAGAACTGACTTCCTTCATTGATGAGAAAGGCAGGAACTTTGCTGACCCGGCTGCAAAAGCCAAGGCGATTCAAACCGCTGCCAGAGATTCTTACCGCTTACCAATCACTGTGAACAACTCTGTGAATCAGGCCATGGCCGTCTCCATTGCCTCTATGCGGGCTTTAGAGAGGCAGGTCAAGGTCTTGGACAAGGCTATTGAACACCAGTTTGAGATCATCCCCAATACCCTAATCTCCATTCCCGGCATTGGCAAGGTCTACTCCGCCGGTATCATCGCTGAAATTGGCAATATCCACCGTTTCGATTCCCAAGCCTCTGTCGCCAAGTTTGCCGGCCTTGTCTGGACCCAGCACCAGTCCGGTGAATTTGAAGCGGAGCACTCCCGGATGATTAAATCCGGCAACCGCTATCTCCGTTACTACCTGCTGGAAGCCGCCAACTCTGTGAGAAGATGCGACTCCGAGTTCCGGCG